>OKUO01000108.1_pt1 | contig 32924 bp, 25 predicted proteins | sample 1606481 | NCBI WGS metagenome assembly OKUO01 (sample SAMEA3882503, study PRJEB24775) | human gut metagenome | biome: human-associated habitat; feature: intestine environment; material: feces | place: Netherlands | collected 2009/2010
GCCATTATACCCAGGGCGATGCCCTGGGCTAGGAGCTTTTGGGCCTTCAGCCCGTTCTTGAACCACATGCGAAAGTTCAGTAAAGTATTCAAGTTCGAAAGTTCAGAATTTTAAAAACAAAATTTCATGAAATTAGGATTATTACAACTTCACATTACGGCGGACATAGCCGATAACAAGACCCGACTCGCTGAGGGCATCATCGACCTGGCGAAGCGTGGCGCAGAACTCATTGTATTGCAGGAACTTCACAACACGCTCTACTTCTGCCAGGTAGAAGATGTAGAGAATTTCGACCTTGCCGAACCGATTCCCGGTCCATCTACCGAATTCTACGGCAAGCTGGCGAAGGATCTGGGCGTGGTGATCGTTACATCGCTCTTCGAGCGCCGTGCTCCGGGACTGTACCACAATACGGCAGTGGTGATAGAGAAGGACGGAAGCATAGCCGGAAAGTATCGCAAGATGCACATTCCGGATGATCCTGCCTACTACGAGAAATTCTACTTCACCCCTGGCGACCTTGGATTCAAGCCGATACAGACTTCCGTGGGCAAGCTCGGCGTATTGGTGTGCTGGGACCAGTGGTATCCGGAAGCAGCCCGCCTGATGGCGCTGCAGGGCGCAGACATCCTGATCTACCCTACTGCCATCGGCTATGCCACCTACGATACAGAGGAGGAACAGCAGCGCCAGCGTGAGGCGTGGACTACCGTGATGAGAGGTCATGCCGTGGCAAACGGCTTGCCGGTAGTGGCTGTAAACCGAGTGGGATTCGAAGCTGACCCAAGCGGTCAGACCGACGGAATCCAGTTCTGGGGCAGCAGTTTCGTGGCAGGTCCTCAGGGCGAGCTTCACTATCGCGCGAGCGATGATGAGGAAGAGAGCCTGGTGGTGGATATCGACCTGAAGCACAGCGAGGATGTACGCCGCTGGTGGCCATTCCTGCGCGACCGCCGCATCGAGAACTACGGCGACATCACCAGAAGATTCATAGATTAAGGGAAAAGAGATTAGATTTTCGGGATAATGGAGAATTTGGAAGTGATGGTGGTTCTGTTCATCATCGTAGTTTTAGGTTACGTCGCCTGCAAGCTTGGCTATATGGGCGACAAGTTTGACAAGAAGCTGTCCAGCATCGTGGTAGATATCACCTGCCCGCTGCTGGTGCTCTCGTCTGTGATGGGAGATGAACTGCCCGACCGCACGCTCATTCTCCCGCTTCTGGGTGTAGGCTTCCTCACGTACATCTTATTACTGGTGTTCGGATTCGGGGTGCCTCGGCTCATCAGCAAGAACCATGACGACCAGGGAATGATCGGTTTCGCCCTGATGTTTGCCAACGTGGGATTCATCGGATATCCTATCGTTTCGAGCATCTTCGGCCCCAAGGCAATCTTCTACGCTGCCCTGCTCAACATGCCGAACACGTTTTTCATCTTCACGGCTGGCGTGATGCTCATCAAGGGCGAATACAGCGTGAAGCAGTTTAACCCGAAGGTATTGCTGAGTCCGGCTCTGATTGCGGCTGCCGTGGCAGCCCTGCTGGTAGCGCTGGGGGTTCATACGCCTGACGTCATCGCCCGTCCGGTAACGATGGTGGGCAACGTAACGGTTCCTGCCGCCCTGATGATTATCGGAAGCAGCATGGCGAAGCTGCCCCTCAAGGAGATTATCGGCAGCCCGAAGGTTTACGTAGCCTCGCTGCTCCGCCTGGTAGTGGTTCCGCTGAGCCTCTACTTCTTCTTCAAGGTATGCGGCGTGAGCGATGTGGTGAACAATATCAACACCGTGGTGATTGCGATGCCTGTAGCCAGCTTCGGCACCATGTTCTGCCTGAAATACGGCAGAAACCCGGCGCTCATCACAGAGATGACATTCATCACTACGCTGGGCAGCATCCTCACCATCCCGCTCATCACCCTGCTTTTCGGGTAGGGACAGGCGATGGGACAAAACCTAAATGCTACAACTTAACATTAAAAAGAAAGTATGAGAAAAAATAAAATGATAAAAACCAGCCGCCTCCTGCTGCTCGCTATGGCGCTCGGAGGCTTTACTAATCCTACAATGGCGGCACCGATAGAACACATCGGCGACCGCTACATCATGCACGTATCTGAGATGGATCTCACGGGCGAGGAATCGCTCCTCGATGTGCTGATGATGTGCCCAGAAGTCCTTACGATGGACGGCAACAACATCATCGGCGGTGATCCTTTCGCCAATCTCTACGGCAAGTTTGTCATCCGCATCGACAACCAGGAATATGGTCTCGACTACGCTACCCTGCTCCATCATTTCAAGGCGAGAGAGATAGAGAGTATCAAGGTTTGCCAGAACTCTGAGGTGATGAAGGGATGCAGCAGTCTGAAAAAGGTGATTGACATCACCCTGCGCAAGGGTGAAAACGGAGTGAGCGGAAGAGTAGGTCTCTTCGGCGACACCTATGGCGGAGGAAAGGGCATCGTGAGCGTATTGAGCCAGCAGGACAAGCTGCGCATCCTGAGCCACGTAGAGGGCAACATGCAGCGCACTTCCAACAACGACCTGGGTTCCTATGCCGGTGATGGCCCAAGCCTCATCAATCACTATTCGCACGAGGGAGCCAAGATGAACATCCTCTGGACTCCTACCGAGAAGGACATACTGGAAGTGGATGCGATGCAGACCTACACCCGAAACCATTTTACCGATACGCCAGCCGACTATGTGCGCGCCTACCATCTCCAGGCAGACTATACCCGCCTGCTGGGCGACAAGGGAGCGAGCATCCTCTTTACCCTGGGTGCAGAGAACATCAGCGACAACGGCGGAAATGCGGCAGATGCCAGTGCGGCACCTTATCGCAACCACGCTACCTATCCGTTTATGGTGGTGGAATATGCCACTCCGGTGATTTCAGAGAACCTCTGGCTTACAGCCGGTTTCGAGGGCGGACTGTCTATCGAGAAGAACTGTGTGGCTGATTACACCAACCACTCCAACTATCAGGATCTGTATGCGCAGCTGGATTATACCATCGGCAAATGGGGCTTCATGGTGGGCGACCGATTCCGCACCATCAATTTCCGTCCGAAGCAGATTGCCACAGAAAAGGACTGGAAACATAGTACCCACAACCATAGCTACACGGTGAGCATATATCACAACTTTGCACCGGGCCATACCCTGCAGGGTACATTCTGCCGCCGAATCTTCAATGCCGATTTTGGCGATTTCGTTACAGCAGGCGATATGGAGGGGGCTTGGCGTCCATACTACACCAAGGACATCAGCGAGCGCCTCGCCTATGTGGCTGAGCTGAAACATACCTACAGCAAGCCGAATCTCGTGGTAAGCAGTTCTATCAAGAATATCCATCAGGATCTTCCGGGTATAGATCGCGACAATACACTGGGCATCGGAACTACTGCCTTCTGGCATAAGGGAATGCTGAGGATTACCGCCGGAGTGAATTACTTCTGGGAAAAGGCTGAGATTTTCGGAGAAGAAGGAAAGAACTCTAAAACCAGCAAATACAGCAATTTTGCGATATTCAAGCTGGCTCCACAGTTGTCATTGCCTGCTGGCTGGCGCCTGACATCCAACATGATCTGGTGCACCCGTCGCCACACGCTTACACCAGCCTATACGCCAGCCAATCTCTATGCCGAGGTGGGCGTATATAAGAACATTGGCAAGCATCTTACCCTGGAAGGCAGGTTCCACGATATTGCCGGTCAGCATTTCGGCAACCGTGCAGCCACCATGGGTTTCACCTATTACTTCTAGTTTTTTTCGGAAACAATTCTAACTGTACGGTCGAAACAATTCGGAAATCCTCAGGAAAAAACAATCATAAAAAGATATCCCGACTCTCCAAGAAAAAGGAGGGTCGGGATTCTCTTTATATAATATTTATGAACTTATAATCGTATGTTGATCCTAAATACATTTTATGTTGATAATCTCTCTTTACTAAATCTTATGATCTTATGTTGAATCTCTCTTTCAAACTAACTATATCTTATGCTGATATCTCTCTCAACTATATCTTATGCTGATAACTCTCTTTTTATAGAGAATCTCTCTAATATTCATTAAAAAAATATGTTGATATGACCAGGATACCAACTTAACAATCTTTTTATCTCTAGATGAGCGGCATTCCTGCCTTCTCACATTCTGTTCTCATATCTTCCGGCCAGATACTAGCCTGAATCTCGCCGATGTGCGCCTTGTGGAGCAGCACCATACAGAGACGGCTCTGACCGATACCACCACCGATACTCAATGGCAACTTGTCGTTCAGGAGCTGCTGGTGGAAATAGAGCTTCTCTCTATCTTCCTTGCCTTCCAGCTTCAACTGGCGAAGCAGGCTCTCCTTGTCAACACGGATACCCATAGAGCTCAGCTCGAAGCTTCTGCCCAACACCGGATACCAGATCAGGATATCACCATTCAATCCCTCCTTGCCATTCTCGGCTACGGTGCTCCAGTCGTCATAGTCAGGAGCACGGCCATCATGTTTCTTTCCATCGCTCAATTTTCCGCCGATACCCTCTACAAATACGGCGCCATATTTCTTGCAGATAGCATCCTCGCGCTCCTTAGGAGTCTTGTCAGGATACATATCGAGCAAATCCTGCGCATGGATAAAATGAATCTCCTTTGGCAGGAAAGGCTTCAGCTGTGGATAGTGCTCGCAAGCCAGGAACTCGGTGCGGAGGATGGCTGCATAGATGCGGCGAACCACATCTTCAAGGAATGAGATGGTGCGGTCTTCCTTGGTAATCACAGCCTCCCAGTCCCACTGGTCCACATAGAGCGAATGAAGATTATCAAGCTCCTCATCGGCACGGATGGCGTTCATATCGGTATAGACACCATAGCCCGGCTCTATCTCATATTCTGCCAAGGTCAAGCGCTTCCATTTAGCCAGAGAGTGAACCACCTCAGCCTTTGCATCACCCAAATCCTTGATAGGGAAAGTCACAGGGCGCTCCACTCCATTCAGGTCGTCATTGATACCCAAACCCTTCAATACGAAGAGAGGGGCGGTGACACGGCGCAAGCGCAACTCTGTGGACAGGTTCTGCTGGAAGAACTCTTTTATCATTTTGATACCCATTTCGGTCTGGCGCATATCCAGCAGCGCCTCATACCCTTCGGGTTTTATCAGATTACTCATTTTATCTATTATATATCGTTTATAGTTTCTTATTTTACTGTTTATCTTACTTTCACGCTGCAAAGATACAAATTTATTATTAATCTGCAAGCGTTTTTCGAAAATATTTCGCAAAATGATAGCATTTTTCAGATTTTAAGTATCATTTTGTAGAGAAATTCACCGCATTTTCTCCCTATACATTATATATATAGAAAAAAAATGAGCCAAATATTTGGTTATTCGAAATAAAAAATGTACTTTTGCAGTCAATTACTCCTAAGGGGTAGGCGGCGTTTGCCGATAAATCACCAATTCTGGTCTCGTAGCTTAGTTGAATAGAGCGTCAGATTCCGGTTCTGAAGGTCGTGGGTTTGAGTCCCACCGAGATCACTACTACATTAAAATTTAATTTAAGAACATGGATTTAGTAGAACGTTTCATTAACTATACAAAATTCGACACACAGTCGAGCGAAGACTCAGAAAGTGTGCCAAGCACGGCAAAACAGTTGGATTTTGCCAAGTACCTGAAGCACGAACTGGAGGAAGAAGGTCTGAGCGACGTAGAGATGGACGATATGGGCTACATCTACGCCACCCTGAAGGGCAATACCAAGAAAAAGACTCCTACCATCGGCTTCATCTCCCACATGGACACCAGTCCTGATGCCAGCGGAAAAGACATCAAGGCCCGCGTCATCGAGAATTACGACGGCGAGGATATCGAACTCAGTCCGGGCATCATCTCCAGTGTAGAAAAATTCCCTGAACTCAAGGCGCACAAGGGCGAGGACATCATCGTAACTGATGGAACAACCCTGCTCGGTGCAGACGACAAGGCGGGCATCGCTGAAATCGTACAGGCAATGTGCTACCTCCGCGACCATAAGGAAATCAAGCACGGAGACATCCGTGTGGCTTTCAATCCAGACGAGGAAATCGGCATGGGCGCCCATCACTTCGATGTAGAGAAGTTCGGCTGCGACTGGGCTTACACCATCGACGGCGGCGACCTGGGCGACCTGGAATACGAGAACTTCAATGCTGCTGCTGCCAAGATCTACATCAAGGGCGTGAGCGTGCATACAGGCTATGCTAAGGGCAAGATGATCAACGCAAGCCGACTGGCTGTGGAATTCCAGAATATGATTCCTGAGACAGAAACTCCTGAACAGACCGAAGGTTACCAGGGCTTCTATCACCTGCTCGGCATCGAAAGCCGCTGCGAGGAGGCTAAGCTCAGCTACATCATCCGCGACCACGACCGCCAGAAGTTTGAGGCTCGCAAGGATTTCATCGAAGACTGCGTCAAGAAGATGAACGAGAAGTATGGCGAGGGAACTGTTACGGCAGAAATCTACGACCAGTACTACAACATGAAGGAGAAGATAGATCCAAACATGCATGTCATCGACATCGTGCTCCGTGCCATGCAGGAGAGTGGCGTTCCACCTCGCGTAGAGCCTATCCGTGGCGGCACAGATGGTGCGCAGCTCAGCTTCAAGGGTCTTCCTTGTCCAAACATCTTTGCCGGTGGCGTCAACTTCCACGGTCCTCACGAATTCGTGAGCGTACAGGTGATGCAGAAGGTAGTGGATACCATCGTGAAGATTGCGGAAATCACAGAAGAGTATAACGACTAATATATTTGGGGAATTTAGGAGAAATCTAAATTCCCCATTTTCATAAACTGACTATTTTTTAGAGAGATTATCATTTTCATAAAAAGAAAAATATGGCAGAAATTCCCTATTTAGTAAAAGACCTCGCCCTCATCCTGATGGTGGCTGGCATTGTTACCCTCATCTTCAAGCGGCTCAAGCAGCCCCTGGTGCTGGGTTACATCGTAGCGGGCTTCCTCGTGTCGCCCCACATGCCCTATACCATGTCGGTGATGGACGAGACGGATATCCAGACCTGGGCAGACATCGGTGTCATCTTCACCCTCTTCTCGCTCGGTCTCGATTTCTCCTTCAAGAAAATCGTGAAGATGGGAGCCTCGCCCATCATCGCCTGCATCGTCATCGTCTTTTCCATGATGATGCTGGGCATCAGCGTGGGCCACAGCTTCGGCTGGGGCAGGATGGACTGCATCTTCCTGGGTGGTATGCTCGCCATGAGTTCCACCACCATTATATATAAGGCTTTCGATGATATGGGACTGCGGCAGCAGAAGTTTGCCTCCATGGTGATGAGCGTGCTCATTCTGGAAGACATCCTCGCCATCGTGATGATGGTGATGCTTTCCGCCATCGCCGGAGGCAACAATCCGGATGGCGAACAGATGTTTACATCGGTACTGAGGATTGGCTTCTTCCTGGTATTATGGTTTATCGTGGGCATCTTTGCCATCCCGCTCTTCCTGCGCTCAGTCAGGAAGTTCATCAATGGGGAAACCCTGCTCATCGTTTCCCTGGGTCTGTGCTGCGGCATGGCGGTATTATCTACCAAGGTAGGTTTTTCAAGCGCTTTCGGAGCCTTCGTCATGGGTAGCATCCTGGCAGAAACCATTGAGGCTGAGAAGATTATCAAGCTGGTAGAACCGGTAAAGAATCTCTTCGGAGCCATCTTCTTCGTATCGGTAGGTATGCTGGTAGATCCCAACATTCTGGTAGAATATGCCGTTCCTATCCTCGCGCTCGTAGCAGCCATCCTGATAGGACAGGCAACATTGGGAACCTTCGGATTCATGCTGGGCGGTGAATCATTGAAGTCGGCGATGCGCTGCGGATTCTCGATGGCGCAGATTGGCGAGTTCTCCTTCATCATCGCCTCACTGGGATTGTCGCTGGGAGTTATCAGCAACTTCCTCTATCCGGTAGTGGTGGCAGTTTCAGTCATCACCACCTTCCTCACCCCTTATATGATCCGACTGGCGCAGCCTTCCTATCAACTGATGGAGAAGCATCTGCCTAGCAAATTCATCAATATCCTGAACCATTTTGCGATGAGCCGCCCCTCTACCCAACAGCAGAGTAAGTGGAAATCACTGATTCGGCAGATGGTCATCAATACCGTGGCATACTCCATTCTTTCGGCTGCGGCGATAGCGATGATGTTCACCTTCGTCTTGCCTCTGATGCGCAATATGCTGCCAGGCTGGAATCTCCACTGGTATGCCAACGCCATCACGGGTCTGCTCACCATCGTACTCATATCGCCTTTCCTGCGAGCCATCGTGATGAAGAAGAATCACAGCCCGGAATGGAAGCGACTGTGGGTGGAGAGCAGCATCAACCGCATCCCGCTGCTCTTCACGATATTCGTGAGATACGTCATCGCCCTGGGCTTCATCTTCTACATCATCAACTATCTGTCCCGATTCACCAATGCGCTGATGGTATGCATCGGAGCCGTGATTGTACTGCTGATGTTGGGTTCGCGCCGCATCAAGAAACGAAGCATCGTGATGGAGCGCCTCTTCCTGCACAACCTGCGTTCGCGCGATATTGCCGCACAGGTGAACGGCGAAAAGCGCCCGCTCTACGAGGGTCATCTGCTGGACAGAGATATCCATATCAGTGAAATCGAGGTACCGGAAGACAGCATCTGGTGTGGCAAATCACTGAAGGAACTGCACCTCCGCCAGCGTTTCGGCATCGATATGAGCAGTATCCGAAGGGGGTCGCAGCGCCTGAACATCCCGAATGGCGACACCATGATATTCCCTGGCGACAAGCTTCAGATTATCGGTAACGACGATCAGGTACACAAGTTTGCCCAGGCGCTCACCACCGAGCTAGCCCCGGAAGATCTGGAGATAGAGAAACGGGAGATGAAGCTCCGCCAGCTCATCATCAGCGGCGGAAGCGAATTTCTGGGAAAGACGCTGGAAGAGAGCGGAATCCGCAACAAGTACAACTGTATGGTTGTAGGATTGGAAGAGGGTCAGGAGAACCTCACCCACATTCTCCCTTCCCGCGTATTCGAAAAGGGCGACATCATCTGGCTGGTAGGCGAAGAAGCCGACCTGCAGAAGATTCAGGAAAAGAGCTAAATAAAAGAACGAAAAAAGCTAGCAGGAAAAATCTGCTAGCTTTTTTGTTTTTTTGCCATAAAAGATTAATCTTATGGTAATAACCTTATCTTACGGTGATAACCTTATCTTACGGTGATATGGAAGCAACCCTGTTTTACCTCGTATTTGATATAACAGCGGTTCTTATTGCGGAAATCCCTCAACACCTCGCTGAAAACCCACTTCAGGGTATCATTCTGCACCTGACGGCGAGGTTGTTTCTCCGTCTGAATCTGCTTATACCGGTTGTAGCAGACATCGAAGGTAGTACCATAGAGATGGCACGAATTCTCGGTAGCATTGCCGTTTCGGGTTCTCAGTTTCGACACATCATCCTTGGTACGCAAGATACTGGTAACGATGATCTTATGCAAAGGAATGCCCTTAATCTGCAGCGAATCAAAATATGCTCTACCGATATCCTGCAACAATACCGAAGCCCTAGGCACCAGATAAGGAATACTGTTGTTCAGCTTATCCACATAAAAGAAAGGATTGCTGCCCACATACACCAGTTTACCCTTGCTATGCTCAGCCTCCTCACGGTTCTGAACCGGAGCCACGCCATGCCTGCTGGCAGCCACAATCTGTACATCCTGCTGATCAGGAAAGGTATTTCCGAAGTGAGGCACCGAGAAAATGCGATGCTTCACCTCCTTGCCATTCTTATCGAAAAATATCGAAAAACTGCCATCAGAGGCTGTATCAGGAGTTACCGACAGTTCATCCTTCTTCAAATCCTCAGCCACAGTTTCAGCAGAAGAAGCATCAGAAGCCTCACCGGAAATGGCATCCTGAGCACCAGCCGAAGCCATTAAATCTCCTCTCAATGAATCGATTGCCGTACTATCTTTCCCATCAGAATGAGCCGTCAACCTAGGCTCAGCCACACTAGGAAAAATAACACGGACCAGTGCCAGCAGCAGCACGACAACCAAAAAACCTTGCAAATATCTATTCTTACTAATCTTCATAACTAAAAATTTCCTGCAAAGGTAACAAAAAGTATTGAAATATTTGCTCAATTCACAGAAAAGTAGTAATTTTGCAGCGTTATATAACATTATTTAGAACATTAAGGTTGCAAACCAATAAGAAATATAAATATTTTGATAGAGAAACATATTATACTCGAAGATATAGATCCAGTGATGTTCTATGGCGTAGGAAATGGTAACCTACAGATGATTAAGTCACTGTATCCTAAGTTGCGTATCGTTGCACGCGACAACGTGATTCGTGTGCTCGGCGACGAGGAGGAAATGGCGAAAGCAGAAGAAGACATTGAGCTGATGCGCAGGCACTTAGCTAAATACAACATGCTCAATGAAGAGGATATCCTTGATATTGTGAAAGGCAAACAGACCAAAGCAGACTCCGTGAAAGGCGTGCTGGTATATAGCATCAGTGGCCGACCTATCAAGAGCCGCAGCGAGAACCAGCAGCAGCTCATCGAGGCTTACGAAAAGAACGATATGATATTTGCTGTGGGTCCTGCCGGAACCGGTAAGACCTACCTCAGCATCGCCCTTGCCGTGAAAGCCCTCAAGGAGAAAGCTATCAAGAAAATCATCCTCTCAAGACCTGCCGTAGAAGCAGGCGAAAAGCTCGGATTCCTGCCGGGCGACATGAAAGATAAGATAGACCCTTACCTGCAACCGCTCTATGATGCGTTGGAAGATATGATTCCTGCCGTCAAGTTGCAAGACATGATGGAAAAGCACATTATCCAGATTGCGCCACTCGCCTTCATGCGTGGACGCACCCTCAGCGACGCCGTCGTCATCCTCGACGAGGCGCAGAATACAACCTCACAGCAGATTAGAATGTTCCTCACCCGTATGGGTATGAACACCAAAATGATCATTACAGGCGACCTGACACAGATAGACTTGCCTCGCGAACAGCGAAGCGGACTGAAAGAGGCGCTCAAGATCCTGGAAGGAGTAGAAGGCATCGGAGTCGTGAAACTGGGGCAGAAGGATATTGTGCGACACAAGCTCGTAACCCGCATCGTCAACGCATACGACAAGTATGACAAGGAGAGAGCGGAAGCACGGGAAGCTCTGAAAGCAGAAAAAGATAATTCAAAATAATCAGAATTAAGAATGAACAGAATGATTACTCAAGGCATATCATCAAGTTCAAAGTTCAAAATTCAAAGTTCAAAGTAAAATGAAAGCATTAACAAAAACAGATTTCCATTTCGATGGACAGAAGAGTGTTTACCACGGTAAAGTACGTGATGTGTATGACATTAACGACGACATCCTCGTGATGGTCGCTACCGACAGAATCTCAGCATTCGATGTTGTTCTGCCAAAGGGTATTCCATTCAAGGGTCAGGTGCTCAATCAGATTGCAGCTAAGTTCCTGGACACAACTACAGATATCTGTCCAAACTGGAAGTTGGCTACTCCAGACCCAATGGTTACCGTAGGTTTGAAGTGCGAAGGTTTCCGCGTGGAGATGATCATCCGTTCTATCCTCACCGGTAGTGCATGGCGTGACTATCAGAAGGGATGCCGCGAGATCTGCGGTGTGAAGTTGCCTGACGGAATGCGCGAGAACGAGCGTTTCCCAGAGCCTATCATCACTCCTACTACAAAGGCTGACGAGGGTCACGATATGAACATCTCTAAGGAAGAGATCATCGCCCAGGGCATTGTTAGTGCAGAGGATTACGCTGTAATGGAGGACTATACACGCCGCATCTTCGCCCGTGGTCAGGAAATCGCTGCCAAGCAGGGATTGATTCTCGTTGATACCAAGTACGAGTTCGGTAAGCGCGACGGTAAGGTTTATCTCATCGACGAGATCCACACTCCAGACTCTAGCCGCTACTTCTATGCTGATGGCTACGAGGAGAAGTTTAAGAAGGGTGAGCCTCAGCGCCAGCTTTCTAAGGAGTTCGTTCGCCAGTGGCTCATCGAGCACAACTTCATGAACGAGCCTGGTCAGACAATGCCAGAGATTACTGACGAGTATGCAGAGAGCGTATCTGACCGCTACATCGAGCTGTACGAGCACATCACAGGCGAGAAGTTCGACAAGGCTGCCGAGGAAGGCGACATCGCTGCCCGCATCGAGAAGAACGTTAGCGAGTGGCTTGCTGCACACAAGTAATATATAATAAGGTATATTGCTCGACAAAAGTAAGTAATATATAAATAATGTATAAACAAGAACAGATTAAGCCCTACGAGGGCACAGGAGAAAAGGGAAAGTTGGTAGAGGAGATGTTTGATAACATCGCCCCTACCTACGATACCCTGAACCACCGACTCTCGTGGGATATCGATAAGGGATGGCGCAAGAAGGCAATCAAGCGGCTTGCGCCCTTCTCTCCAAAGAAAATGCTCGACATCGCCACAGGTACCGGCGACTTCGCCATCCTATCCGCACAGATGCTGCATCCCGACAAGCTCGTGGGAGCAGATATCTCGCAGGGAATGATGGAGATAGGAAGACAGAAAGTGAAGCAGCTGGGACTGGACCACGTGATCCGCTTCGACAAGGAAGACTGCCTTCACCTCTCATACGAAGACAACACCTTTGATGCGGTAACAGCCGCCTTCGGCATCCGCAACTTCCAGAACCTGGACCAGGGACTGCGCGAAATGTGCCGAGTACTGAAGAAGGGAGGACATCTCTGTATCGTGGAACTCACCACTCCAGTCAGCTTCCCGATGAAGCAGCTTTTCCACATCTATTCGCATACCGTATTGCCTATCTACGGCAAGCTGATATCGAAAGACCAGAGTGCCTACAGCTATCTCACCAAGACCATCGAGGCATTCCCACAGGGAGAAACGATGATGGAGGTATTCAAGAAGGCAGGATTCGAAAAGGCTGAGTTCAAAAGACTCACCTTCGGCATCTGCACCCTTTATTTCGCAACAAAATAAAACAAAGATATTATGGACAAGTATGGACTCATAGGTTATCCCCTAGGACATTCGTTCTCAAAAGGCTACTTCAACGAGAAGTTTGAGAACGAGGGCATCGACGCCCAATATATCAACTTCGAGATTCCATCCATCGAAGATCTCACCGAGATTCTCGACTCTAATCCGGAGTTAAAAGGCCTCAATGTAACCATCCCTTACAAGGAGAAGGTAATCAGTTATCTTGATCAGGTTAGCCCCGAGGCAAATGCCATCGGAGCGGTCAACGTGGTGAAAGTGGAGCATAAAGGCGACGAGACTATCCTCAAGGGATACAACAGTGATGTCATTGGTTTCACCCAGAGCATCGAACCTTTCATCGAGTCTTTCCACAAGAAGGCATTGATTCTCGGTACTGGCGGTGCGTCTAAAGCCATCAACTACGGCTTGAAATCGCTCGGACTGGAGACTGTTTTCGTGAGTCGATACGAACGTCCTGGTACTATCCAGTACGATAAAATCACCCCTGAGGTCATCAAGGAATACAATGTCATCGTGAATTGTACTCCTGTAGGTATGTATCCTCATGTAGATGAGTGCCCTCCACTGCCTTACGAGGCGATGGATACCCATACACTACTCTACGACCTCATCTACAATCCCGATGAAACCCTCTTCATGAAGAAGGGAAAAGAGCACGGAGCCACAGTGAAGAATGGCTTGGAGATGCTCTTGCTGCAAGCTTTTGCATCATGGGATTTCTGGCAAGAAGAAAAATAAGCATATCATAAAGTTCAAAGATTAAAGTTCAAAATAAGAATATGAGTAACAATAGATACATGATGCGCGGTGTAAGCGCAGCAAAGGAAGATGTTCACAACGCTATCAAGAACATCGACAAGGGTATCTTCCCACAGGCTTTCTGCAAGATTATCCCTGATATCCTGGGAGGCGACCCAGAGTATTGCAACATTATGCATGCCGACGGTGCAGGTACCAAGTCTAGCTTGGCATACATGTACTGGAAGGAGACTGGCGACCTCTCTGTATGGAAGGGTATCGCTCAGGATGCTATCGTGATGAATACCGACGACCTGCTCTGCGTGGGTGCCGTAGATAACATCCTCGTCAGCTCTACCATCGGCCGCAACAAGATGCTCATCCCTGGCGAGGTAATCTCGGCTATCATCAACGGTACCGACGACCTGCTCCACGAGATGCGCGAGATGGGTATCGGCATCTATCCTACCGGCGGTGAGACTGCCGATGTAGGCGACCTGGTACGCACCATCATCGTTGACTCTACCGTAACCTGCCGCATGAAGCGCAGCGACGTCATCGACAATGCCAACATCCGTCCGGGTGATGTTATCGTAGGTCTTTCTTCTACCGGTCAGGCTACTTACGAGAAGAAGTACAACGGCGGTATGGGTAGCAACGGTTTGACTTCTGCCCGCCACGATGTATTCGCCAAGTATCTCGCAGAAAACTATCCTGAGAGCTACGACCACGCCGTGCCAGACGAGTTGGTTTACAGCGGCAAGTATAAGTTGACCGATGAGGTTGAGGGGGCTCCTATCAACGCCGGAGAGCTGGTACTCTCTCCTACCCGCACCTATGCCCCAGTAATCAAGAAGATTCTGGATGAGCTTCGCCCAGATGTTCACGGTATGGTTCACTGCACAGGTGGTGCCCAGACCAAGGTTCTGCACTTCGTAGGCGAAAACTGCAAGGTAGTGAAGGACAACATGTTCCCTGTACCTCCACTCTTCAAGGCAATCCACGACTGCTCTGAGACCGACTGGAAGGAGATGTACCAGGTATTCAACATGGGTCACCGCATGGAAATCTACGTTCGCCCAGAGGTAGCCGAGAAGGTTATCGCCATCAGCAAGAGCTTCAACATCGATGCCCAGATTGTAGGTCACATCGAGGAAGGCAAGCGTAGCCTGACCATCAAGAGCGAATTCGGAACATTCGAATACTAAAAAAGAATTTAAAATTAATGGATAATAACAACATATTACAGAAGCTAGAAGGCTTAGAGAGCCGATACGAGGAAGTAAGCACCCTCATTACCGACCCTGATGTCATCGCCGACCAGCCACGCTACGTGAAGCTCACCAAGGAGTGGAAAGACCTTGGCGACATCATGGACGCACGCAAGCGATACATCAACTGTCTGAACAGCATCAAGGAGGCTAAGGATATCCTCGCCAACGAAAGCGACCCTGAAATGAAGGAGATGGCTCGCGAGGAACTCAACGAGAATGAGGCGCTGCAGCCTAAGCTCGAAGAAGAAATCAAGATAGCCCTGGTTCCTAAGGATCCAGAGGATGCCAAAAATGTACAGATGGAGATCCGTGGCGGTGCAGGTGGCGACGAGGCTGCCCTCTTCGCCGGTGACCTCTTCTCTATGTATAAGAAATATTGCGAGTCTAAGGGATGGACCATCAGCGTGACTTCTGTCTCTGAGGGCGCTGTGGGTGGATACAAGGAAATCGACTTCGCCGTAAGCGGAACAGATGTTTACGGTACATTGAAGTATGAGTCTGGTGTTCACCGTGTTCAGCGTGTGCCTGCTACTGAGACTCAGGGCCGTATGCATACCTCAGCCGCTACCGTGGCAGTATTGCCAGAGGCAGACAAGTTTGAGGTGAACATCAACGAAGGCGATATCAAGTGGGATACCTTCCGAAGCTCAGGTGCCGGTGGTCAGAACGTAAACAAGGTGGAGTCTGGAGTTCGCCTCCGCTATCCTTGGAAGAACCCTAACACAGGCGAGGTAGAGGAAATCCTCATCGAGTGTACCGAGACCCGTGACCAGCCAAAGAACAAGGAGCGTGCCTTGAGCCGCCTCTATACCTTCATCCACGACCGTGAGCATCAGAAGTATGTTGACGATATCGCCAGCCGCCGTAAGAGCCTCGTCTCTACCGGTGACCGTAGTGCGAAGATTCGTACCTACAACTTCCCTCAGGGCCGTGTTACCGACCACCGTATCGGTTACACCACCCACGACCTAAATGGTTTCCTGGCTGGTAACATCCAGGATATGATTGATGCCTTGACCGTGGCTGAGAACGCAGAGAAACTGAAAGAAACAGAATTGTAAAACCCTTACCGAGGTTTCGTATGTGGCTCCGCAGTTTTAAAGCTTTTGCCCTTACAGGGCGACAGGCTTGATGCCATGACTACCCAGGGTGTTGCCCTGGGCTAGGGGCTTCTGCCCTTTCAGGGCGTGTGGAGCAAACATCTGAAATTCAAATAACTTAAAAAGAAATGAACAGAAAAGAACTTGTAGAGCAGATTTTCGCCAAGAAGAGTTTCTTGTGCGTAGGTCTTGATACAGATATCAATAAGTTGCCTAAGTGCATCACTGAGAGTGAAGACATCCAGGGCGCAGAAGCCGAGATGATGTTTAAGTTCAACCAGGCTATCATCGACGCCACCGCTCCTTACTGCGTGGCTTACAAGCCAAACCTGGCTTTCTACGAGAGCCGCGGCATCGACGGCATGATCGCCTTCGAGAACACCATCAAGTATCTCAAGAGCCACTATCCAAACCACTTCATCATCGCTGATGCTAAGCGTGGCGATATCGGCAATACATCCAAGATGTATGCCCAGACTTTCTTCGAGGAGTATAATCTCGATTCTGTAACCGTAGCTCCTTACATGGGCGAGGATTCTGTCAAGCCTTTCCTCGAGTATGAAGGCAAGTGGGTCATCCTCCTGGCTTTGACCAGCAACAAGGGTAGCCACGACTTCCAGCTCACAGAGGATAAAGAAGGCGAGCGCCTTTTCGAGAAGGTTCTGAAGAAGAGCCAGGAATGGGGCAACGATGAGAACATGATGTACGTAGTGGGTGCTACTCAGGGTCAGATGTTCGAGGACATCCGCAAGGTAGCTCCTAACCACTTCCTTCTCGTACCAGGTGTAGGTGCCCAGGGTGGAAGCCTCCAGGAGGTTTGCAAGTATGGCATCATCAAGGATTGCGGTCTGCTCGTCAATTCATCTCGCGGCATTATCTACGCCAGCAATGGCGATGACTTCGCAGAGGTTGCAGGCCAGAAGGCAAAGGAACTCCAGGAGGAAATGGCAGCCGAGCTTGCCAAGCTGGGCTAAGCCTCCCCTAGGAATCCCGCTAGGAATCCCGCTAGGCGTCCCGGCAAGAAAGTCTTCCGCTAGGCGTCCCGGCGGATTTGAAATCCGCCGTAAAAAAGGTTCGACCTATTAAACCTGGGGATTTGCAATCCCCACCAAAAATAAGATTTTAGGCGCAAAGTATCTTGAAAAAGAGGCTTTGCGCCTAAAAAATACCCATTTGTTGGCGAAAAAAGCAAAATATTACGAAAGAATGACGAGAATCTAAATTTATTTTGTTATTTTTGCAAACAAAATGTGTTTCCTAAAAGAAAATCTTGCAAGGAGACCCTAAGTAAAACAAACTAGAAGATTGATAAATATGGAATTTACCGCAGCGCAAATAGCCCAGTTCGTTCAGGGCCGTGTGGAAGGTGATGAGAACGCAACAGTCAACACCTTCGCTAAAATCGAAGAAGGCAAGAAAGGCGCTATCTCGTTCCTTTCAAACCCTAAATATACTCACTTCGTGTACGACACAAAGTCGAGCATCGTACTCATCGACGAGAACGTGGAATTGGATCATCCTGTTTCTACCACCCTCATTCGTGTGAAGAATGCATACGAGTGCGTGGCAACGTTGCTCCAGATGTACGAGTCTATGAAACCCAAGAAGACCGGCATCGATCCATTGGCTTTCGTTTCTCCAAAGGCTAAGGTGGCTGAGAACGTCTATATCGGTGCTTTCGCCTATATCAGCGATGGCGCAGAGGTGGGCGAAGGTAGCCAGATTTATCCTCACGCCTACATCGGCGAGGGTGTGAAGATCGGCAAGAATGCCCTCATCTACCCTCACGTAACCATTTATCACGGCTGTAAGCTCGGCAATAACGTGACTCTCCATGCAGGTTGTGTCATCGGTGCTGATGGCTTCGGCTTCGCTCCAGGACCTGATGGATATGACAAGATTCCTCAGATCGGTATCGTAACCATCGAGGATGATGTAGAAATTGGTGCCAACACTTGCGTTGACCGCTCTACCATGGGTTCTACCTATGTTCGCAAGGGCGTGAAGCTCGACAATATGGTTCAGATTGCCCACAACACCGACATCGGTGCCAACACCGTGATGTCTGCACAGGTGGGTGTAGCCGGCAGTACCAAGGTAGGCGAATGGTGTATGTTTGGCGGACAGGTAGGTATCGCCGGTCACATCACCATCGGCGACAAGGTGTTCCTCGGAGCACAGAGCGGTGTGCCAGGCAGCCTCAAGAGCGGCCAGCAGCTCATCGGTACTCCTCCTATGGAACAGCGTGCTTACTTCAAGTCACAGGCCATCTTCCGTCGCCTGCCTGACATGTACAAGGAACTCAACGACCTGAAGAAACAGATTGAAGAACTGAAGAAAAATAAATAAAACTATATATAATTATGTCAAAACAGAAGACACTGAAAGGTAGCTTCTCTCTTTGCGGCAAGGGATTGCACACAGGCTTGAGCCTCACCGTGACTTTCAATCCTGCACCAGAGAACACCGGTTATAAGATACAGCGCATCGACCTCGAAGGCGAGCCTATCATCCAGGCTGTAGCTGAGAACGTCGTTGAAACCCAGCGTGGCACCGTACTCGGCAAGGGCGATATCCGCATCTCTACCATCGAACACGGTATGTCAGCACTCTATGCCCTCGGCATCGACAACTGTTTCATCCAGGTAAACGGTCCTGAGTTCCCTATCCTCGACGGCTCTGCATCCATGTATGTAGAGAAGATTCAGAGCGTGGGCATCCAGGAGCAGAATGCAGAGAAGGACTACTATATCATCCGTCATAAGATTGAGGTGAAGGACGACAACGGTTCTGTCATCACCATCCTTCCTGACGAGGAGTTCAGCATCACGGCTATGTGTTCTTTCGAGAGCAAGTTCATCAACAGCCAGTTTGCCACCCTCGACAAGATGGAGACCTATGTTGACGAGATTGCTTCGGCACGTACCTTCGTATTCGTTCGCGATATCATGCCATTGCTCCAGGCTAACCTCATCAAGGGTGGCGACTTGGACAATGCCATCGTTATCTACGAGCGCCAGGTAGAGCAGGCTCAGCTCGATCAGCTCGCCGACCATCTCAAGGTGCCTCACATGGATGCCAGCAAGTTGGGTTACATCCAGCACCGTCCTTTGCAGTGGGAGAACGAGTGTACACGCCATAAGCTGCTCGACATCATCGGCGATATGGCGCTCATCGGCAAGCCTATCAAGGGTCGCATCATCGCTACCCGTCCGGGCCATACCGTAAACAACAAGTTCGCCCGTCTCATGCGCAAGGAGATCCGCAAGCACGAAATCCAGGCTCCTATCTACGATCCAAACGAGGAGCCAATCATGGATAACATCCGCATTCGTCAGCTCCTGCCTCATCGCTACCCAATGCAGTTGGTAGATAAGGTCATCGCTATGGGTCCTACCAGCATCGTGGGCGTTAAGAACGTAACCAGCAACGAGCCATTCTTCACCGGTCACTTCCCTGAGGAGCCAGTAATGCCAGGCGTTCTCCAGGTAGAGGCGATGGCACAGTGTGGCGGTCTGCTCGTATTGAACCAGCTGGAAGAGCCTGAGCGCTGGAGCACTTACTTCATGAAGCTCGACGACGTGAAGTTCCGCAAGAAGGTGGTTCCGGGCGATACCCTCCTCTTCCGTGTGGAGTTGCTCGCACCAGTACGCCATGGCATCAGCTCAATGAAGGGCTATATGTTCGTAGGCGACCAGGTGGTGGCAGAGGCTACTTTCACTGCACAGATTGTTAAGAACAAGTAATAATAAGATAGAAATATGAATCAGATTAGTCCATTAGCGTTTGTTCATCCAGAGGCAAAACTCGGTGACAACAACATTATCGGTCCTTTCTGCTATATCGACAAGGACACCGTTTTGGGCGATAACAACGTATTGCAGAACAGCGTTACCATCCACGTGGGCGCTCGTATCGGCAACAATAACGAATTCTTCCCAGGCGCCAGCATCTCTACCAAGCCTCAGGACTTGAAGTTCAAGGGCGAGGTAACAACCTGCGAGGTGGGCGATAACAACAGCATCCGTGAGAACGTTACTATCTCTCGTGGTACAGCCTCTAAGGGCAAGACCGTGGTAGGCAGCAACAACCTCCTGATGGAGACTGTTCACGTGGCTCACGACTGCGAGCTGGGCAGCGGCTTGATTATCGGTAACTCTACCAAGTTTGCCGGCGAGGTGGTTGTAGATGACAACGCCATCGTCAGTGCCAACGTTCTCGTTCATCAGTTCTGCCACATCGCAGGCTACGTGATGATCCAGGGCGGTTGCCGTTTCTCTCAGGATATTCCTCCTTATATCATTGCCGGCAAGGAGCCTACCCGCTATTGCAGCATCAACCTCATCGGTTTGCGTCGCCGTGGTTTCAGCAACGAGACCATCCAGAACATCCACGAGGCTTATCGCCTGCTCTACAGCAAGGGCATCCTGAAGGAAGGTATCGAGGAAATCAAGAAGAATCTTGAGGTGACTAAGGAAATCCAGTACATCATCGACTTCGTAGAGAGTTCTCAGCGAGGCATCATTCGATAATGAAAACTTTAATTGTAGTGCTCGGTCCTACCGGTGTAGGTAAGACCGAGCTCTGTCTTTCTCTGGCAGAGCATCTCTCTATACCTATTATCAATGCCGACTCCCGCCAGATCTTCGCAGAACTCCCTATCGGAACCGCAGCGCCTACTGCCGAACAGCAGCAGCGGGTGAAGCATTATTTCGTTGGCAACCACCACATCGAAGATTATTACAGCGCAGCCCAATACGAGGCCGATGTGATGAATCTCCTGGAAGAAGAAATCTTCAAGAATCACGATGTGGCGCTGCTTACAGGCGGCAGCATGATGTATATCGATGCCGTATGCAAGGGTATCGACGATATTCCTACCGTGCGGGATGACATCCGTACCTGGATGAAACAGCGCCTGGAAGACGAAGGTTTGGAGACTCTGGTAGAAGAACTCCACAAGATGGACCCGGAGCATTGGGCGATAGTAGATAAGAAGAATCCACGCCGCGTGGTGCATGCCCTGGAAATCTGTCACCAGACCGGCAAGACCTATACTTCTTTCCGAGTAGCCGAAAAGAAGCAGCGTCCTTTCCGCATCATCAAGATAGGCCTGAACCGCGACCGTGCCGAACTGTACGACCGAATCAACCAGCGTGTGCTGATGATGATGGAGGAAGGCCTAGAGGCAGAAGCCCGAAGCGTATATCCACACAAGGGTCTCACCGCCTTGAGAACCGTGGGCTACAAGGAGATGTTTGCCTATTTCGATGGAGAGATAGATAAGGAAGAAGCCATCCGCCAGATACAGTCGCATAGCCGTGAATACATGCGCAAGCAGCTCACCTGGTTTAAGCGAGATACTGAAATCCACTGGTATCATCCCGACCAGCAGGATGAAATCATCCGATTTATCGATGAAGAGATATAAGCGTAAATCGCCCGATAGCATATTCTTTGATGCTATCGGGCGATTTTCATATCATAAAATCCTACATCTCCACCTGATTCACAATCTCACCATCAAACATATTGATGATTCTATCGGCATAATTGGCATCATGCAGCGAGTGGGTTACCATTACGATGGTGGTGCCCTCTTTGTGCAACTCAGAAAGCAGTTCCATCACCTCCTTGCCATTCTTGGAATCCAGGTTTCCCGTAGGCTCATCGGCAAGAATCAGCTTAGGATGCGGCAGGATGGCACGGGCGATGGCGGTGCGCTGCTGTTGACCACCCGAAAGCTGCGATGGGAAATGCTTGGCACGATGGGATATCGCCACGCGCTCCATCACATCCTCTGCACGCTTACGGCGCTCCTTGCCCGATACTCCCATATACAGAAGCGGCAACTCGATGTTCTCCACCACATTCAACTCATCTATCAGGTTGAAACTCTGGAACACAAAACCTATCATTCCTCTTCTTATCAAGGTGCGCTCACTCTCCTTCAGCGTGCTCACATCCTTGCCGTCGAGCAGATAGCTGCCGCTTGTAGGATTATTCAGCAAACCTATTATATTAAGTAATGTGGATTTGCCACATCCCGAAGGTCCCATGATGGCAACAAATTCACCTTCCTTCACCTCCAGACTGATATTACGCAAAGCCCAGGTCTCCACTTCCTCTGTCTGAAATACTTTCTTGATATTATTTAATTGAATCATAATCTTTATCGTTTCTTTAAATTCGTATTATACTTTTATATTTTTATACATTCAAATTACACATTTTATTCCTTAGCCAGAATCTCCGAAGGATCCACCTTCATGATCTTGCGTACCTGACAGGCAATGATAGCTGCAATGAAGCCAATGACTATCACAACACTCAAACTAATAGGAAAGGCAGGATTGATTTCTACCATTTCGAACATCTGACTAAGAACGATATGAAACAGCAACATGGCTACCACCGCAAATACCATGGCGATAAGCGTAATCACCAGATAGGTTCTTCCGAAGAGTTTGGCAATATCCTTTGTCAGGGCACCATTCACCTTGCGGATAGCCACTTCCTTCTTGCGGGTCTGCGTATCCAGCATCACCGTACTGAAGATGCTTATCAGGCAGATAGCCAGACTCACAATAGCCAGGATCCATGCTATATTTTGCAGTATTTCCAATGCTGACATTTCTATCACCATATAGTCACGCAGATTGGATAACATCGGTTTTACCACTGCAGGCTCCAATTTCTGTATCATTCTATCTACAGCAATCTGCATCTCCTTATATTCACCTGGCTTTGCCACAAGAATATAATGCTTGGCATCATAAGCTTCTTTGGGGTCTATGACTATGAATGAGTATATATCATATTTCATACTTCCCTGATAAGGTATCGACTGGAACGTTCCGGCTATCTGATACGAATCCATCTCATCTACGGTCAATATATCATTAGGAGCAACATGATGCTGGCGCATCTGCTTATACAACTCCTCATTTACCAGGATGCATTTCTTCCGGTTTGCCTTCGGCTTCCAATTCACCTTGATCTTGAAGAAATCGAGATAGGAGGTATCTGATGTAATCCTAAAGCAATAATCCGTCACATTCCTATAGCTAGTATAAGGATCACCTTGCCAAGCCGCCTTGCTGAACTCCTCGTTCTCTGCCAGCTCGTTAACTTGCCAAAATCCCCAGCTATAAGGAATCCATCGTTCCACCTGCGGTAAATGGATGAGCTTGTCTCTAAGGCGCTGCCCATTTTCTGCCGCATTTGTCTGCATATACAGACTCTGCTTGTATGCACGCTCGTCATCAGGTATATGATTGAAATCAGCCATCTTGCCTACCCAGCACAGGAGGCAGAAAGTAACACCCAGGAAGAACATGCTGATCATCACCTGCACACCCAGCATCGTATTGCGGAACCAATGGTTATGGCTTCTTCTCATTCCTGATTCGAGTGCTTGCGTACGCTTGCAAATGCGACTCAGCACAATCCAGATGATGGCGAGACATAGCATCATAACCACCAGCCCGATCACCAGACTATAGAGATACAGATGACTGATGGTTCCTAACTCGGAGGTGATTTCTGCAAACTGAGGCCTTGCCAGATAATCACAAATCCAGGATCCCATCAATACTGCCACCAAATAAGCCACCAGCACGATCACCAACACCTCGGTAGCAAACATGGAGAAGAGTTGGAGGCGTGTGGCACCATTGGTAATTCGAAGCGAGATTTCACGTCTGCGCATCCAGAACAGCTGCGTCTGCATCCTCAGAAAACCGATGATGGCAGCCAGCAGGATCAACGAGCCTATCAGATAAGTGATGGAACGAGCAATAGCAACGCTTGAATACTCTTTGCTCAACCGATCTTTCAGCTTTTCTGTTTTTACCTTCAACCCCAATGGTTTCAACCTGCCGTTCACCTCTGCTTTCAACTGTTGTGGCGTGCATCCCTCTTTCAACACCACATACAAATTCCCAGCATTAAATTGTTCAGAATCCATATCTTCCAACTCACATGGTGAGTAAAAGAGAGCAGAACTGCTCATGTCTAGCTCAGTCAATGATAAGTCTTGATAGACATCCACCAATCTCAACTGATAATTCCCATAACTTTTACTCAAACGAATGCTTGCACCCACGGGATTCTTGTCACCAAAGATTTGCTTTGCCTGCTTTTCGTTGATAATGGCATCATGAGGACCCAGCACCTTAATCTTTTCGCCCGTAATGGCAGAACGGATACCTACAAAGTTGGGGTAATTTCGATCAAGGGGAACTGCATCCAACTGCATCTTGCGTCTTGTCTTGCCGTTTAGTGTAAACTCAGCCCAGCCGCCTGTAAGCATACCATTAGAAGCATAAGGTCCCTGCTCTATGCAACGAGGTCCTCCATTCGCCTTCACCGCCCTTACGATATCACCATTGATATGAATTGAATTATCCGATTGACGTTTTTGGATGGAATCGAATCGGAGGTTATAAACTCTATCATAATAAGGTTCATGGTTAATGGAAGCCATGCGGAAATTCAGCAGAAACGAATGCACCGTGGCAAGCGTCACCATACCGATGGCAAGCGACAGGATGTTGCCCAGAGTCTGCACCTTGTACTTGAGAATGTTGCGCAGGGCAACCTTCAGGTTGTGTAATAACATGTTCATATTTACAAGTCTTTATATAATTATTTACGTGAAAGATTGAATTTTATTATCTATGAGAGATTTTGTTTTTTATTATTTCAGATAAAAATCTATCTCAAATCTATCTCTTTTTCGCTGGCAATTTTGGTATATCCGCTTACGATAACCTTGTCGCCCGGCTTCAATCCGGAAGTAATTTCGAATTGCTGCGGATTCTGTCTGCCAACATTGATATTCACCCGCTGCGCCTTCTTGCCATCGTCAGATACCCGGAATATCCAATATCCGTTGGTCGTTTGGAAGAAATCACCATTCGGAATCACCAAGGCTTGTTCCGGCTTGCCCAATTCCAACAGCACCCGATAACTCTTGCCCAAACGGATATTGGCGGGAGTCTTGCCACTGAAAGTTAATTCGCAGACAAACTGATGATCTTTCACCTCAGGAATCACCCGCGATATGCGAAGCGGAAACTGATGACCGTCATACTCAATATGGGCAGGAAGTCCGGCGATAACGCGGTCGATGTAATACTCAGCCAGCGAAATCTGCAATTTAAACTGGCTCATCACCTTGATCTGTCCGATGCTCGCCCCGGACGAAACCTGCTGACCTTGGGTTACCCCCAAATAACTCAGTTGTCCGCTTACGGGAGCCCGAACCACCAACTGCTGAGTACGGCCCTTCATTCTCAATAATTTCTTGTTGGCTTCCATCCGGTTGGCAGCAATCATCTCGCGCTTCAATCGGGTAGATACGGAATCATGCTTCAGGTTTTGCATCTGCAAGAGCACCTTCTGCCGCTGATATTCGTAATCTTCCTCAGCCACTTCCAGTTCCGCCTTACTCTTGATGCCCATGCGATATTCCTCTCGGCTCTGCTTGAGCGATTTCTTCAAGCTCGCCATCTGATGCTGAGCATCCAAGGCTTGCTGGCGAAGGTTGATGGTCTTCTGCGTCATCTCAAATTCCTGTTCCTGACAGTTGCGAAGCTTGCTGCTCCATGCATCCTGCTCATCATCAATAGAATGATAGAGTTCCGGATTCTGAAGCACCAGGATGGTATCGCCCTGCTGCAGCATGGCTCCTTCTTCTGCCACCACCCGTTCCACGAATCCGTTCTCCATCGCATTCACCTGGATGGTCTTGAAGGGTTGCACCAGTCCTTCTACATCTACATACTCCCAGAAAGGAGCCTTCTTTACTTCGGCTATCACCACGCTATCCGGATCCACCCTTCGGGTTCCCGAAGTAACGATCAGGAAAAGGGCATAGACCAGGATGGCAATGCCTGCTGCACCCGACAGAATAGGATATCGGTAGCGGATATACCACGGTTTCGGTTGTTTCTTTATATCCATATTGTTCTGTTTTTATTCATTTCTTTATTCTATAGGAAGTTCTTCCTTCAATTCTTTATTGTGCTCGAAATCAAAACCCGTCATACTTCGGAGCGTATAGTAAAGACTCCAGTAAGTCTGCATGGTCGAGATGTAATTACGCCGGGCTGCATCTTTCTCGCTGATGGCTGCATTCAGGTCGAGTATCGAGTTGCGACCCATGATGTAGAGTCGGCGCGCCACCACATGTCGCTTCTCGGCACGCTGGTCGGTAAGCGATGCCACATGCACCTTTCGGGCTTGCATGTTAAACTGCAACACCAGTTTTTCTACGTTCTGGTAGAAATCCCTCATACCTTGCTCCACCTGCGTCTGGGTAAGCGCCAACTGCGATTTGGCTTCTCTTATCCTACCCTTTCCCCGTCCCCAATCCAATATCGGAAGGGCGATGGTGATTCTTGCCGATTGCTGACTCATCGGACTACGATAGGCGGCACCGATATCTGCTCCCGTCTGCGAGAGTCCAAACTGCATATAGAGTTCCGCCTTCAATCCTGCATTGGCACGAGCCTGCGCCAATCGGCTTTCGCTCTCCTTCTGGATACGACGGTAATAATCGGGATCCGGACTATTCAACAAAGCCCAATCTATCGCCCGTTGCAAAGGAACCTCAAAGGCAGGCACCTCTTTCGGCATCACCAGACAGATGTCCTGCGATTGTTCCAACCCCAGAAACGAGCGGATGGTCTGCATCTTCTCTCGCAGTGCCACCTGAGCATCCATCACATTGGTCTCCTCGTTCAAACGGTTGATTTCCAGCTGTAGCATCTCGTTTTCCGAAATCGTTCCATTCTCATATCGCCCCTTCGCCATCTGATATAACGTGTCGGCAGAAGCAAAGTTCTGCTTTGCCATCTCCCATTCTGCTTGCGCCGAAGCCAGACCAAAGAAATGCTCACAGGCTTTTGCTGAAACAATCTCCAGCGTTTCGGCATATCGCTTCTTGGATTCCCGGAATCGGATAGGTTCTATCCGGCGATCCCACTTCAAGGTGTTATAGCCAAAAAGACTCTGCTCATAACCCACGATAAAGGGTTGACTGCTATAGGCTGTTATCTTGTTGTGCAACTCATCCAAGCGGTTGAGCGAACTCTTCACAAAAAGACTACCCCCCGTCAGGGAGATATTCTGGTTGATTTTCAGAGTAAGATCAGCGCCCAACTGGTCTTGCTTCAGAAAGAGTGCCGTACCATCCGACTGGGTTATCTTGTTCACCTCCTTATTAATATAAGGTGAAGATGAGAGGGAAAGCGAAGGCAGATAGTTGGCCTGATGATACCGATAAGCCCAGTAAGCAGACAGAAAAGTATTGCGGGCACTCTGCACCGATGGCGACTGCCGCTGCGCCATCGCAATGGTAGCCTTCAGGTCGAGCTGCAGCGTGTCGGCTTGGACATTCATGGCTGCAAGCGCCCATACTATGAATAGATAATTCTTTTTCTTCATGATGATTTCTTTTGCAAAAACTAACACAAAAGCTATGCCACAAAGATAAAGATATGATTATCAAGAAGATAAGAAATTCCGGATATAAAAAAGATGTGCGAAACCGTGCGAAACCGCACGAAACGTGTGCGATTTCGCACGGTGCGCACATCCTCAATATGATAGGTATCCGTCTCTATCAGACAGGAAGCACCACGCTAAAGGTGGTTTTCTCGCCTGGCTTCGAAGAAGCGGTGATGGTTCCACCATGCAGGGTTACTATCTGCTTGCAGATACTCAACCCGATGCCCGAACCACTCGTCTTGGTTGTAAAGAACGGCACAAAAATACGCTCCATCACCTCCGGAAGGATTCCCTTACCATTATCAGTAATGGAAATGATGAAATCGCGCTTGTTGCTCGAAAGATGAGTGGTAAGACGGACATAAGGAATCTGATTTTGAGCAGATTCAACCTCATCGGAAAGACCTGCCGCCGCCTCCTTCATCCGAATCTCCACGGCTTCCTGCGCATTCTTCAGCAGATTAATCAGTACCTGTTCTATCTGCGAACGATCCATCTGCAACCTCTGGTCTTCGTTTTCTATCTCATAATGGAATATCGAATCCGGATAAAGATGCTGCAAATCAGCCACCAGATCACCAATCCTTACATCCTCAAACTGAGGTTTCGATATGCGTTGCAACTTACGATAGTTCTCCACAAACTGCAACAAGCCATTGCTTCTCCGGTTAATGGCCTGCAATGCCATCAGCAGATCATCATGCTCCAGAGTATCCTGCTCCACCCCTTCGCAAAGCGTATCTGCCAAAGAGATGATAGGAGTCAGCGAGTTCATGATTTCGTGGGTCAATACCCTCACCAGCTGCTGCTGCGCATCCGTCTCATTCTTCTGAATCACCGGTTGCACATTCTGCAAGGTATAAAGGCGATAGGCAAAGCCTTTATTAAAGAAGTTGACCACGCTCAATACAAAGTCAGCCTTCCCCGCATGCTGATTTCCAGCATCCAAAGCCTTCTTGCCAGCTGCTACCTCGTTGGTCTTGGTCTCCAATTGTACCAGTTTCTGCAATCCCGGCTTCAGCTGCTTCATCAATTCCGGCAGCGTCTCATCCAGCACCTGCAAATCCTGCAAGTGATGAATCGAAAAACCGCAGAGTCCATCCACGGCAGCCCGATTCATCCAATGCACCTTTCCCTGTTCATCCGCCACAATGAGAAAGGCATTGATGGTATCGAGCATCGTTCCGAAATACTGGTATTTCGCTTCCTGCAGCAATGTGGTTTCCCGAAATTCATTCACCACTTCGTTAATCTGCTCTGCAAGATTCCGCTCTTCTCCCCTCAGATGATCCAATGAATACTGAAGCGAGAAGTCACGGGTGCGGATAGCCTCAATCAGTTGGCGCATCCGCTCATTGCTCTTATGATTGAATAAGTTATTGACGATTGACATTGTTTCTAAAATTTTCGTTTTTTCTATCAAAAAAACTGCTTAAATCCCCACACGCCCTGTAAGGGCAGAAGCTCCTAGCCCAGGGCAACACCCTGGGTTTTAACAAGATATATCCCTACGCCCTGAAAGGGCAAAAGCTTTAAACCCCGAGTTTGTCGATTTTCCTGTAAAGGGCGAAACGGGTAATATCCAGCAACTCTGCGGCCTGTGTAAGATTTCCATTGCTCAAGGAAATGGCACGTTTGATGGCTTCACGCTCCAAGGTCTGAAGATTGAGCGAATCAACCTTTATGGAACCTGAAGAAGTCCCCGATGCCACCACAGAATCCTCCAATCTGATATCCTCGGCAGTCAGTTCCGTCTTATCACTTAATACGATTGCCCTCTCAATGCAATGCTGCAGCTCTCTTACATTCCCCGGCCAGGTATGTTTCAGAAGTTTCTGTTTGGCAGATGCACCCAGCACCACATCACCCACACTATATTTTCCCGAATAAATCTTCAGAAAATATTCTGCCAGCAGAACGATATCCTCTCCACGCTCACGCAGCGGCGGAAGATGAAGCTCGATGGTATTCAAGCGATAAAAGAGGTCCTGCCGAAATGTTCCTTCTCCCACCTTCTCACGCAAATTAGCATTCGTTGCCGCCAGAATTCTCACATTCACATGGCTCACCTTGTTGGAACCAATGCGCTGAGTTTCACGCTTCTCTATCACCGTTAGGAGTTTCTGCTGCATCGGCAGGTTCAGATTTCCAATCTCATCCAGAAAGAGAGTACCGCCATCTGCCGTCTCAATTCGTCCTTCCTTCGCATTCCTGGCATCCGTAAACGCCCCCTTCTCGTATCCGAAAAGTTCGCTCTCGAAAAGATTCTCAGGGATACACCCCAGATCGATATTGACAAACGGCTTTCTTGCCCTGTCTGAAAGCTGATGCAAGGCATGCGCCACCACATCCTTTCCCGTACCATTCTCTCCAGTAATCAATACGTTGGCATCCGTAGCCGCCACACGCATCATCTGCACTTTCAGTTCCTTCATGGCAGGGCATTCGCCAATCATTCTCGCAAACACATCTTCAGAAGAAGCAATAGACTTGGACTCAGAACATTGATTCAGATTCTGATTCTGATACATATTCTGCTCCGATTCCTTTTCCTGCGAATCCGAAGAATCCAGCTTCCTTTCCCTGCTCAATTCCACGGCACTCTTCACCGTATCGAGCAGTTTATTCCTATCCCATGGTTTCGGAATAAAGTCGATGGCTCCCGCCTTGATAGCCCTTACCGCCTTCTCCGTATCCACGTAAGCCGTGATAAACAGCACCACGCTCTTAGGGTTATGCGCCAGAATCTTCTTCAGCCATTCATACCCCTCTTCGCCACTGATGGCATCCCGATGGAAGTTCATATCGAGCATGATGACATCAGGCCTGAACGAATCCATCATTCCGATGATTCGTTCAGGCGTATTGATAACTCTGATACCCTCCACGTATGGTTTCAAAAGCATATTGAGCGACAAGAGAACATCCTCATTGTCATCCACTATCAGTATCTTTCCATTTTTCTCCATTGCCATCATTTTTAATTATTTTGCCCACAAAGTTACTGCAAAAAAACGAGATAACTCCAAAAACGGCATCATTTCTTCCAAAATTCTTAATACGAAGCAACTTTCAACCACTTTATCCCGATATTTCAAAGAAAAAGCGATGATTTTTCCGAAAATATTTGGTGATTTCAAAATTTCGTTTTATCTTTGCACACTAGTTATCAAGAAATCTCGGGGTTGACTGGATTTGACGGCGAGATGAAATGGTACGTAAGCATGCGGAGGCTCGTTGGCTACCTCCTAAATCCTAGTGAACAAAAAATTAATTGGCGAAAATAACTACGCTCTCGCTGCCTAGTCGAAGTACAGTAAACTAGCATTATTCCGGCACAAGGTGCTGGAACGAGACATCACCCAAGAGCTGTTGCTCCGAAGCGTCTTGACAAGGTGGTGCAGGTAAATCGGCGCTGGTCAGAGTTGGCCTTGCAACTCTGGCGAGATTTTTAGAGGATAAGGTGCTGGTTGGTGGCACTGGTCTTGCCAGCACTCGAAAATCAAGTCAGTGATAAGCGTGTAGAAAGCATATTATTTCCCTGTTTGGACGAGGGTTCGAGCCCCTCCTGGTCCACAAAGAAGCACTGATAATCAGCGGTTTGGAAATATCGCGTGCTAAAATGCGTGCGATGAATTAAAGGTATTAAGGCCATGGCTTTGTTCTGTTGAGCAATGCCATGGCCGTTTTCTTTATGTGGCGGTACCATTCTTTCAGCCAGCATTTTGTGCTTGATGAGTAAGTTATATAAGTAAGTGTACTATATATTTATTATGTTGTATGTTGTTTGATACGTGTGTTTTTTGTCTTACCTTTGCATACATGTAACGTTACTTGTAATAAAAATACGAATTATGGCTACTTTGACATTTCCTCAAATAACATTGTCTCCAAACATATTGGAGAGGTTGTCTCAAAAGGCCGCATGTAGCGGCAAGTCTTTGAAAGCTTACATAGAGGGCATTCTTTCTGATAATGCAAAGGAAAGCCCATCGCCATCTGGCGACCCTTGGTTTGACGATCCAGAGAATATTCGTATGGTAGAACAGGGCATAGCGCAATATAAGGAGGGTAATTGTAAGACGTACTCTTTAGATGAAATTAAGAATAAACTTGGGCTGTGATTTACGAAATATCCTATACCGAAGATGCAGAAAGGCATATTGCTCTATGGAGAAAGTCAGGGCAAATGCAGGTTCTAAGAAAAATAGCCAAGCTTTTAGAGGAATTGCAAGAACACCCCACTTTTGGGACGGGAAAACCAGAGCGGTTAAGGGGAAATCTTAATGGATTTTGGAGTAGGGAAATAACGAAAAAAGATAGATTGATATACAGGATAGAAGATAGTGAAGTAATCGTATTCGTTATTTCTCTTAAGGGACATTATGGCGACAAATAGGTATCTACTTTCAACGGGCTACGGCATGATACAATAAACTAATGGTAAAAGCCAGCTTATTGGGCGCGTAAACTCAAATGTGCCCGCACATGACATCACTGCCGCAGATAAATGTGTATATTTGCAAGCCGTTAGTGTGGCATGGCAGTAAAAATGCCACATTGCGCAGTTAAATATGTTAAAATAACGTCATGCTTAACATACCTATTATATATAAAGCCCTTGGCACACTGTTGCTGCTCGAGGCACTGCTCCTTGGCTTGTGCTTCGGCATGGGTTTCTATTTTGGTGAGGTAAACCACCTCACATTCGGTCTGCCCTCGGCCCTGGCTGCAGTGATAGGCGCCTTGTTGCTTTACTTTGGGCGCCATGCCGAAAACCGCATGGGGCGGCGCGACGGGTTTCTGATAGTGTCGCTCACCTGGGTGGTGTTTTCGTTAGTCGGCATGCTGCCGTTTATAGTCAGCGGCTATCAGCCCCGTGTGGCAGCCGCCTTTTTCGAGACCATGTCCGGCTTCACTACCACGGGCGCCACAGCCTTTACCGACATTGACGCCCTGCCACACTCCATCTTGCTATGGCGCTCCATCACCCACTGGATAGGCGGTATGGGTATCGTGTTCTTTACCATAGCCGTGTTGCCCAACATGGGCGGGGGCGACGTAAAGCTCTTTTCGGCAGAGGCCACAGGTCTGAAAATAGGCAAACTCCACCCGCGCATCAGCACCACCGCGCGCTGGCTGTGGAGCATATACTCGTTGCTCACCATCACGTGCATGGCAGCCTATTTCTTTG
>OKUO01000136.1_pt1 | contig 29658 bp, 25 predicted proteins | sample 1606481 | NCBI WGS metagenome assembly OKUO01 (sample SAMEA3882503, study PRJEB24775) | human gut metagenome | biome: human-associated habitat; feature: intestine environment; material: feces | place: Netherlands | collected 2009/2010
ATCCTCCAGGTGTGCGAAACCGTCCACACCTAAAACCGCATCCTCCTGACAGCGACAGGGTTGCCCTTCCAGGTGCGGTCATATTCGCACACCTGCGAGACACCGGCCTTGTTGCAGAGCATTCTATTGGTGCCCCGATCCTCCAGGTGTGCGAAACCGTCCACACCTAAAACCGCATCCTCCTGACAGCGATTGAGTTGCCCTTCCAGGTGCGATCATATTCGCACACCTGAGTGTTATGGGCATATTCTGGAATGGTATGCTGGGCATTCGGGTTGTTATTCCTTCCGCGTTTTTGGAAGACCGCGACGAAATTATCGAATGGATGAAGGCACAGGAATCTTGATTTTTTGCTATTTTTGCACCGCGGATTTGTAAGCGTCTGGAATAGCGTCTGAAGAATCCGGGCTTGGCAGAGCCCGTACTCCAAAGATGATATTCAATTAAAAATCAAAATTTTATGCAGACGAGACAAATCTCTGGACGGTTGACGTTCACTATCCTCTCAATCAGTCTTTTGACGGTTATGGCCGGGGCGGCGATGGCACCGGCACTTTGGGCGGTGAAGGCGCATTTCACAGGCAAACCGGATCTCCTTATCCAATTCATTGTCAGCCTTCCGGCACTTTTCATCATTGTCACCAATCTTTGTTTCCCGCTCTTGTGCAGAGTCGCGAAAACCAAGAGTATCGCCGTGGCTGGCCTTGTCCTGTACGTCGTCTCCGGCACCGGAGTGTTCTTCCTGGAAGACATCTCGGCGATACTCATCCTGCGAGCCTTGCTGGGTGTGTCGGTAGGCATGATAATGCCGTTGTCAACGGGGCTGTTGTCCTATTATTTCCCTCCCGAAGACCAATCCCGCTTGATGGGACTGTGCGCCGCGATGAACCAGGCAGGCGGCGTGATCGCGACATTGATCGCTGGAGTGCTGGCGAAGGTGGGATGGAATTACGCCTTCCTGGTATATTCAATGGGGCTTTTTGTCCTGATTCTTGTTCTGTTGTTCCTGCCCAATGAAAGACTGGACACTCCCAAAGGTTCCGGAGGCTTCATCCGCAATCTCAAAAGGTTCTATCCTTCGGTCCTCGGAATGCTGCTTCTGATGATCTGCTTTTTCATATTCCCGACAAATTTTTCGGCGGTCTGCGTCAGGATGACAAACTTGGATCCGATAGCGGTGACGATCATCATGGTCGCGCTTGATGTGGTGGCGGCGTTGGTCGGTGTTGTGTTCGGCGGGATGATGAGGCTGTTTAGACTGTCCGTCAAGTACTTCGCTCCGATATTCTTCCTGCTTGGCTACCTCTGCTTCGCGACATCCCCAAGCCTCCCTTCTCTGCTTGTCGGCTGCCTCTTCATCGGAATCGCCAACGGCATCGGAGTCCCTTATCTGAACACGATCGCCTCGATCAAGGCCGGTCAAGACGCCGCCACGACGGTGATGCCGCTCCTTTCCGCCGCGCTCTATGCCGGGCAGTTCCTGTCGCCGCTGGTGGCAACCCCGCTTGCCGCCAAATTCTTCCCGGACAATCTTTCAGGAATATACTGGATCGCCTGTGCCTTCAGCGTTCTGTTCCTCCTCGAAGCCTTCGCCACCAGACGCTTCCAATCACTCCCTCCAAAAGAATAATCACTGAATAATCAGGATTGAGGTTTCGTCATAATGACGTCCACCTGCCACTGATTGTGGCGTGTTGTGTAACCAGTTGTTAATGAATATGTTCGTAAAAGCCTCCCTCCCATAATGACCGGCAGTTTTTTCGATATCCTTGAAAAAGAGTCTGTTGAGCCTCACACTCCGCTGAACTTGCCTATGAGGCGTTATATTAGTTATAGGGGGTGTACTATCGGGCAACGTTTTTGTGCGGTTTCGTTGCCACAGAGGGTCAATAGGTGTCCTTCGGCGACATTTTGGGGTGCAATTGTTGCCTGAGGGGCATGACCTTAGGGGGGTGGCTGAACCACCTCTTCCAGCACTGCGTCACCGGCGAGGTCTCTGAATATAGAAACATCGAGGAGACCTTCTCGCCCGAGGTGATCTCCCGGATGATCTCTTGGCTCAAGGCTCTTTGACGCTCCCTTCGTGAGCAAAAGCGCCTTTCCTGCTCACGAGCCCCCTGCGAAAGCCCCCTTCGTGAGCAAAAGCGCCTTTCCTGCTCACGAGCCCCCTGCGACAGCTCCCTTCGTGAGCAAAAGCGCCTTCCTTGCTCACAAGCCCCCTGCGACAGCTCCCTTCGTGAGCAAAAGCGCCTTCCCTGCTCACGAGCCCCCTGCGAAAGCTCCCTTCGTGAGCAAAAGCGCCTTTCCTGCTCACGAGCCCCCTGCGACAGCCCCTTTTTCGCGGAAGGGGGATTGAGCCGTTTTTTATGATAAAATCACTACATTTGCAGAACGAAGTAGAATGAATATATTCAAAGGATATGAAAAAAAGTTTAGTGATTATGGCTTCAGCGCTTGCGATGGCGGCCTGCGGGCCAAAACAACAGGTGGCTACGGTTCCGGCCATTGACCTTGCGAACCTTGACACCACGGTCTCTCCGGCGGTTGACTTCTACCAGTACTCGACCGGCGGATGGCAGAAGAACAACCCTCTCAAGCCTGAATATGCCCGTTTCGGCTCATTCGACCAGTTGAGGGAGAACAACGTCAAGAGACTCAACGACTTGTTCGCCGAGATGGGAACGTTGAAAACGGAAAAAGGCACGGTCGAGCAGAAGATTTCCGACCTCTACAAGCAGGGACTCGACTCCACAAGGCTGAACGCCGAGGGCGCGGCTCCGTTGAAGAACTATGTCGATGAGATCTACGCCGCGGCTGACAAAGACGCCCTCGTGAAGATCATCGCAGGGCTTCATAATGTCTCCGAAAGCTCGTTCTTCGGGGCTTACGTGATGTCAGACCTCGCCGACAGCGACAACCAGATCCTCTATCTCGGACAGGGCGGACTCGGAATCGGAGACCGTGACTATTATGTCGAGGCGGAGAATGCCGCCATCAAGGAAGGTTACCGTAACTTCCTGGCTAAAGTGTTCTCACTGACCGGAGTGGCCGAGCCGGAGAAAGCTGCCGCCAATGCTCTCGCGGTCGAGGATGTCCTCGCCACCAACTCCTGGACCAGCGTTCAGGAAAGGAATATCCAGGCTCAGTACAACCCTTGCAGCACCGAGGAACTCATCAAGAATTACCCTGGCTTCGACTGGAAACTCTATTTCGGGACCAGAGGAATCGCCGACCAGCAGAAACTTATCGTCAGCGAGCCTTCGTTCTTCAAGGCTTTCTGCGAATATTTCGGCGGAGCTGACCTCGCTGTCCTCAAGGACTATGTGGCCGGCCAGCTCATCCAGGGCGCGACCGGATCTCTCAGCGATGACTTCTACACCGCGTCATTCGATTTCTTCAGCACCCAGATGTCCGGCATCAAGGAGCAGAAACCTCGCTGGAAGAGGGCTATGCAGGTTCCGAACAGCATCCTCGGTGAGGCAGTCGGCAAGATGTACGTGGCCAAATACTTCCCGGAGTCCTCGAAGACAAAGATGATCGATCTCGTGGAAAACCTCAAGAAGGCGTTCAGCCAGCACATCGATGAACTCGATTGGATGAGCGACTCCACAAAGGCCAAGGCCCACGAGAAGCTGGACAACTTCACCGTGAAGGTTGGCTATCCTGACAAGTGGAAGGATTACTCGACCCTTGACATCGACCCGGAGAAGAGCTACTACGAGAACCTCCGCGCCGCCGGTGCCTGGTACACGGCCGACAATATGTCCAAACTCGGCAAGCCGACCGACAAGACAGAGTGGGGAATGTCTCCTCAGACAGTCAACGCCTACTATAACCCTACGACGAACGAGATCTGCTTCCCTGCGGCGATCCTCCAGCCTCCGTTCTTCAACGCTGACGCGGACGACGCCGTCAACTACGGCGGAATCGGAGTCGTGATCGGTCACGAGATGTCCCACGGATTCGATGACCAGGGACGACTCTTCGACAAGGACGGGAATATGGCCGACTGGTGGACGGCGGAGGATGCCGGGAAGTTCAACGCCAAGGCCAAGGTGCTTGTGGCCCAGTTCGACGAGGTTGAGGTCGTGCCTGGCGTACACGCCAACGGCCAGCTCTCCCTCGGAGAGAACATCGGAGATCACGGCGGACTCAGCATCGCCTACACGGCGATGAGGAACGCCATCGCCGGCAAGAACATCGGCCTTATCGACGGCTTCACACCGGATCAGAGGTTCTACCTTTCCTACGGTGCGATCTGGGCGCAGAACGCTACCGACGAGGAGAAGGTGCGCCTTACGAAACTCGATGTCCATTCTCTTGCCGTGAACAGAGTCAACGTGTCCCTGAAGAACTTCCAGACGTTCTTCGACGCTTTCGGCATCAAGGAAGGCGATCCGATGTGGCGGCCTGAGAGCGAAAGGGTTCACATCTGGTAAAAGTTTCAATCGGGATAGGTATGGAATCTTCATTAGCGATTATCCGGAAGTTGTGAAGCGGCTTCAGTGGCCTGTCCCGGCACAAGCATATTCATAAAGGAATAATTTTTTGGACGCGTCAAGGTTCATAGCCGGACGCCTCCGTTTCGGAGGAAGGATAGCGATGGTCTCCATCGCTGTCTCTTTCCTCATCATGATTGTCTCCGTCTCCGTCTCGTCGGGATTCAGAAACGAGATCCGGGACGGCATCTCCGACCTTACGGGTGACGTGCAGCTGATGCCGATGGACATGAACTACATCAGCGAGTCCTCCCCGATCTCTGTCAACCAGAGTTTTATGCCTTACATCGAGGCGATTCCGGAGGTTAAGAAGATCACTCCGGCTGTCTATCGCGCGGGAATCGTCAAGAAAGGGGAGAGCATCCACGGGGTGCTCTTCAAAGGAACGCCACGTGAGAAATCCGAATCCGACACGGTAAAGCTCGGAGTCTCGATTCCGGTCAGGCTCTCGGAAATGCTCGGTCTCAATGTCGGCGACAAACTCCTGGCTTACTTTGTAGGGGAGAAAGTCAAGGTCCGCAATTTCAACATAACCAGTCTTTATGAAGGTGTCATGGACGGAACAGACAACATCATTGTGCTTGCGGACATCTCTGACCTTCAAAGACTTGACGGGTGGGCTTCCGATGAGGCTTCCGTTCTGGAACTTACATTGGCTACGGGAGCCAGGACCGACGCCGGAATGCGTGCCGTCACCGAAGAGGTCGGCCACATAGCGCTTGACAAGGCCGGAGAGGATGACGACACCTTGATCGCCACCTCGGTGATCAGCCGTTATCCTCAGATCTTCGACTGGCTGAATCTCATTGACTTCAATGTCTTGTTCATCCTTGTCCTGATGACCATTGTCGCCGGATTCAACATGATCTCCGGACTTCTGATAATGCTGTTCAGGAACATCTCCACAATCGGCACGCTCAAATCCTTGGGAATGACCGACAAGGCCATAGCCAAGGTGTTCCTGCATGTCGCTTCCGGGATTGTCTTCAGGGGAATGTTGATCGGCAACGGCATAGCGCTGGCTTTGTGCGGGTTCCAGAAGTTCACGCACCTCATTAAACTGAATCCGGAGAACTATTTCGTACCGTTTGTTCCGGTACATCTTGACCTACCTGCGGTGCTTGCCGCTGACGCCATCTCCTGGCTTGTCATCATGCTTCTCCTCCTGGTCCCGTGTCTGTTCATCTCCAAGGTCGATCCGGCCCAGACTGTCAGGACTCAGTAGAATCCGCTCCACATCCTCTGTCTCCTCGATCATCACCAGCGCGGTGTCCTCAGGCTGAACCTTGTACCTCGGCGCGTGACCATTGAATATGTCGTACTGATTCAGCACGGCCTTGACGTAGGCCATGGTCTCTTTTCCTTTGAATTTCCCGTGTCTGACATCCTCCACGAACAGTATTGAGTCCTGACTCATCTGTGGCATGACCATGCAGAGATTCTCCCATGTGCCTGGATCGACGCCTTGTGAACGGGCCAGGTTTATGCAGTCATAGATCCTGCCCTCTCCTGCGTTGTAGGCCGCCAGCGTGAACTTCACAAGCTCCTCACCATCGGCGGCCGTGTCCCTGAACTTGCCTTGAAGCCTTGAGATGTAGGCTGCTCCTGCCTCTATGTTCTCTTTGGGATTCAGAAGATCCTCGATTTCATAACGGTCCGCAGTCCGTGGCATCATCTGCATCAGCCCTAACGCTCCCCGCTGTGAGTTCGCCTGGATCCGGAACCGGGACTCGCTCCAGATGAGGGCCGCGAACATCTTCCAGTCCCATCCTATCTTCTTGGCGTTTTCCTTGATCAGGTCGTCGTAGGGACTTATGATGGACGGATCCTTTTTGACTCCTTTCCGGTAGGGATTATAGCCATGGAAGAATCTGGAAATCATGTCGGCATATTCAATGCTCCCTTTGAGGTTGTTGAGCCAGCGGATGATCTCTTTCTGTCTCCTTTTGTCCTTTGTCATCACCCATGAGACAGGAGCGTCGCCCAAAGGGAAAGCCATGAATTCTTCACTTTCAGGAATATTCCCGGTCGGCAGCGCAAGAATGTCAATGCCGCCAGCCCTTAGTGAATCCAGACAAGACAAGTCATCCGTTGCCAGGAATATTCTCACGGAGTCTTCCAGATAGTCCGCCAGTCTCTCGGCCATTTCATAGCAATACCCTGTCTGATAGCCGTCGGACAGCTTGTCTTCCAGCCTCAGGGCGCAGCGTATCACCTCGCCGCTGAAGATGTCCTTAGGGTCGTTCTGGTTTCTGCTCCGTTCGCTGAACGGTATGATAAGAAGCACCAACAGAGTTGGTATCAAGTACTTGAAAAACTTCTTTGTCACCCTTTTCAGCCCCATGGTCGTCAATAGCTGTTGTCTCCAAAACTCCTGCCGCCTCCGGAACCGCCTCCAAAGCCTCCGAATCCGCCTCCGGAACCGCCTCCGCCTCCAAAGCCGCCGAGACCGCCGAATCCGCCGCCCGAGCCACCTCCGCTTCCTCCCGACAGGCCACCACTGGCGCTGACTGCCTTGTTTGAATTAGGCTGGGTGTAGAACGGCCAGTAAACGCCGATCTTGAAGGCCATCTGGGTCCTGATGTAGTGGTGGGCGCTGAAATAGTCCGCCTTGTCCATAGGCCACCCGTTGCCGATGTTCTCAAGTTTCACGAATATGCATGCTCTCTTCCACTGGACATTGATGAAAGCGTCGATGACAGGACCGTTGTTGTACTTTTCCTCCTTCTGGTTGTAGAACGCTCCCACTGCCGGATTCCAGGCCGGAGAGTAGAACTTGGTGTTGTACCATCCTTCCGCTCCGAGCTGCATCTGCATGATGTTCCGCTTGACATTGATCTGGAGGTACAGCCTGGAGTTTGCGGCAAGACTCGGCAGAGGCAGCACATCCTGATTCGACGAGACCTGGAACAACAGCCTGTTGTCCAGATGCAGAGGACCCAGGACGAAGTTCTTGTCCAGCGAGGCGCTCAGCACACTCATCGGAGAATTGTTCTGGCGCACGACCCCGGTGGAGTCGTAATAGACATTGCCTGACAGCAGCGCGTAGCCGAACCTCGCTCCTGTCCTCCATCTCGGAACACTCAGCCCCGCCTGGATCTTTGTGGTCGAGATCTTGCCAAACTCATTGTCCCACTTGAAATGGTTCGAATAGTAGTGCTGGTAATAGTACTCAGGCTCTTCCAGAGAGGTCTCGAAATTCACGTTCAGCGAAACCGGACTTTTCCTTGCCTTTCTGAAAGGGTACATGTCAAACCTTGCGTTGGCTTTCACGGACATGTCGTTCATCTGGTCTCCGAGGAACACATAGTCTCCTGTGGCGTTCCAGTGGATGAAATTCCTCAGCTGTCCTTCCACTCCGGCATAGACAAACGCCGAGTTCCACACCGTGTTCGTTGTCCCTTTCAGGAATGTAGGATCGAAAGTGCTGTAGCTCAAGATTCTGCTCCCGACGCCACCGTTCAGTTTGGAGACAATCGCATTGTCCGACCATGGCTGCAGCCTCAGGAACACCCTGTTCTCCAGTTTCATCACCCTCACGGAATCGAAGGAACTTGTGGGATTGTAATTGAATATGCCATTGTAGAACTTGCGCCCCGTCTCGTCAGTGATCTGATCCTCATAACTCTTGCGGAACACGGAATATTCACTGCTGTGTCCTATGAATGCGGTCGTGATGTTGTTGTCTCCAAGGGTGTCCGCCGCATTTCTCGCGGCTATCCTTCTGGCCATAAACACATTCAGGGAATCGATCATGGTGGAGTCACCGGATGCCATCACGCTGTCTCTGTACGCCTTGTCGATTTTCCTGTACTTCATGTCCTTGATGAACGTGAACGGAATCCTGTACTGCTGGTCGAGGAAGAATGTGTTCCTGATGACGTTTGTCGAGGCGTTGTTGAGATTGATCGGGTATTCCCTCGCATCCAATGTGGTGTCTCTGACCATCGTGTTGTCGCTGGTTCCACCGTTCTCTTTGCGGATGATCTTGTTGTGGATGTAGCCGGCGTGCACCATGTAGCGCCTGCCCAGATAGTTGGCCGATGTCACGAACGTCTTGTTGGTCGTCTTTTCGCTCTGCATGATGCCGTTGCCTCCGAAACGGTCATATTCAAGAGTGAAATTAAGTTCCGGGAAGATGTTCTGCGTCGTCAGGATGTGCAGGTTGTCGGATTCTTTCTGCGCATTCGCGAAGAGGGTTCCGAAATAGGCCAGCTCCGTGTAAGGGGTCTTTGTGTTGTACATCGGGAGCGTCTTTGCGGAATATGTCCATGCCTCGTAAGGATTGTAGAAGGAAACCCCGTTCTCGCTCGTCCGGTTGAACCAGTTGTAGTACTGCAATGCCGATCCGGCAACGCCCAACCATGTGGCGTTCACGTCCTTGCGGTAGAACGGGTAGTCGTGCAGCCAATGGTTGTAGCTGGTGTCAGGCTCGCGGATGTCCATCTTGTGGAACTCCCTCTCATGGGTCCACTGGATGATCCTCTTGTACTGCAGCGAATCCGGGATGGCGAAAGTCTCCAGAATCCTTGGAGTGGCCTCCCTGACGCTGTCCCTGTGCGCCTTCAGGCTGTCCTTCACGTTGAGGACACTGTCGGCGATGTGTTTCTTGATCTTTTCCTTTACCTCGAAATCGTATTTTTTCCTGTCCGTCTTTGAAAGTCCGGCGTACCATGCGTCGAACGCCGCCTTTTTCCTGATGGCCGAGTCGAGGTGGTAGAGGGAATCGACTTTGGGCCAGTCCAAAGAATCCCCTGCGGCCTTCAATGAATCAACCACAATCCTGTGGGTGAGCGAGTCCAGAATCGCCACATAATATTTGTAGCGGAACGGGTCGGTCTCCTTAAGCGAATCCGGCGGGAATATGGTGTCCCTTGCGCTCAGGTGCGGAGTCGTGTCGATCGGGGCCAGAAAAAAGGAGGAGTCCTCCTTGCCGGCGGCATTGCCGATGAACTGATTCCTGTAGCGGATCGTGTCCGGTTGCAGCGGTTTCTCCGCGGAGATGAATCCATAGCCCGGATCCCCCGTAAGCGGACGGTTGCCCATGCCGACGGCCTGAAGCGCGATCACGCACACCACAACCACCGGAAACCATATTCTTTTCAAAGTCTCTTTCACTTTCATATTCCCTTGAGGGTACAATCTCACAAAGATACTGTTTTTCCGCTTTTTGCACAAATCGCACCGATGTGGCGGATTCGTAAATTATTCTTATATTTATAGTTGTTTTTGAAAAGGGAACATTGTCATGAAGAAGACAAAATGGATATACGACACCGACCCGTACCTGAAGCCGTTCGAAGACGCGATCAAGGCGCGGCACGGGAGGATTCTGGATGCGGCGGACAAGATAACGGGTCATGGCGTGGAGGGGCTTGCCTCCAGCGTCAACAACCATCTTTACTACGGGTTGCATAAATGCCAGGACGGCTCGTGGGTGATCCGGGAATGGGCGCCGAACGCCAACAGGATTTACCTGACAGGGGAGTTCAACAACTGGAGGCGCACGTCAGCGTACGAGCTCAAGCCGGCCGGGAACGGCAACTGGGAACTTAAGCTGGATTCGATGTTCCTCAGTCACGGTGAGTTGTACAAACTGTTCATCGAGTGGCCTGGTGGAGGAGGCGAGAGGATTCCGGCCTACTGCACGAGACTTGTCCAGGATGACGGGACGAAGGTCTTCTGTGCCCAGGTCTGGGATCCCGCGCAGGCATATTCATGGAAGAACGACAGGGTGCTGCGCAGGCCTCATCCGCTCATCTACGAGTGCCACATCGGGATGAGCTCGGAGGAACGCAAGGTCTCCACATTCAGTGAGTTCCGGGAGAATGTGCTGCCGAGGGTCAAGAGACTCGGTTACGACACAATCCAGATAATGGCGCTCCAGGAGCACCCGTACTACGGCTCGTTCGGCTATCAGGTGTCGAATTTCTTCGCCCTGAGCTCCCGCTTCGGCACCCCGGAGGAGTTCAAGGAGTTGGTGGACACTGCGCACGGGATGGGCGTCGCTGTCGTGATGGACATCGTCCACTCGCATAGTTGCAGTAATGAGAATGAGGGACTTAGCCTGTTCGATGGCCGTGAGGACCTTTATTTCTACAAAGGGTCGCAGGGGCATCACCCGGCCTGGGGCTCCCGCTGCTTCGACTACGGTAAGGACGAGGTCGTGCGCTTCCTTCTGAGCGACTGCAAGTATTGGCTTGAGGAATATCACCTTGACGGTTTCCGTTTCGACGGCGTGACGAGCATGATCTACTGGGATCACGGTCTTGGGAAGGACTTCAACGGCTACGAACCGTACTTCGACACCGGAGTGGACGAGAACGCCGTGACCTATCTGGGGCTGGCGAACCTGCTGATCCGTCAGCTCAATCCTGAGGCCATCACGATCGCCGAGGATGTGAGCGGAATGGCCGGTCTGGCCGCTCCGTTCGAGTCCGGCGGGGTCGGTTTCGGATTCAGGATGGCGATGGGCGTGGCCGACCACTGGATCAAATGGATAAAGGAAAGAAAGGACGAGGATTGGAGCCCTGGAGAGATCTGGTACGAACTGACCAACAAGCGCGCCGACGAGAAGACCATCAGTTACGCGGAATGTCACGATCAGGCGCTTGTCGGAGACAAAACCTTGATGTTCAGGCTTCTCGACAAGGAGATGTATTTCTCTATGAATATGTCCTCGAAGAATCCGATAGTGGATCGTGGAATAGCCCTGCACAAGCTGATCCGTCTGGTCACCATCGGCACGGCCGGGGACGGTTACCTCAATTTTATGGGCAACGAGTTTGGCCATCCGGAATGGATAGATTTCCCTCGCGAGGGGAACGGATGGAGCTACGAGCACGCCCGCCGTATGTGGTCGCTGGCGGACAACGGACTGCTCAGGTATCATTGCCTCCAGAACTTTGACAAGGCGATGGTACATCTTGTAAAACGATACGGCGTGCTTGCGGCAAGGCCTGAGCTTCTGAGAGCCGATGAAGAGAAGAAAATCTTGATATTCAGGCGCAAAAGCCTTATCTTTGCACTGAATTTCAATCCTGCCGAGTCGTTTGCCGGCTATGCGTTCCCGGCTCCGTCCGGACGCTATGTCAAGGTTCTCGACTCTGACGCCGGGGAGTTTGACGGATTCGCGAGGCTCGAGAATGACGGGGAGCATCTGACGGTTGACGGATGTCTGAGCCTCTACCTTCCGAGCCGCTGCGCCATCGTGCTGGTTGAAAAGGATTCTTCACCGCTTGCGGTGAAAGCAAGTCCCTTCCCGGAGGGAAGAGGTAACGTGGATTGATGGAATAAAATTTTAACCGATATGGCTTTTTTGAAGTTCAACAAGTCAGAGTTGGTCAACCTTTCATATTCATTGAAGAGGGAGATCATCTGCGCCAACAAGACCGGAGCGTATTGCAACACATCGATTGTGACTTGCAACACCAGGCGTTACCATGGTCTGCTGGCCGTACCTATTGACGCTTTCGGAGGGAAGAAGCATCTGCTTCTGTCCTCGTTGGATGAGAGTCTCATCCTGAACGGGAAGCAGTTCAATCTGGGCATCCATTGCTACGGAAGCGTCTATGAGCCGCGCGGCCACAAGTACATCATTGATTTCGAGGCTGATCCTGTGCCTAAAATCACCTATAGAGTCGGTGAGATCGTGTTCACCAAGAGCATCCTGCTTGTCCCTGATTCGGATCAGGTCATGATCCGTTTCGAACTGGTCAACGCACCGGCCAAGGTCAAGCTGCTTCTGACGCCGTTCCTGGCGTTCCGTGACATCCACGCCCTGACCGACGAGAACCCGAACGCGAGGACGGAGGGTTGGGAGATTCCTAACGGTATGGCCTTCAACCTTTACGATGGCTTCCCGGATCTGAATATGCAGTTCAACACGAAGGATGTATCCTTTGAGACAGCCCCTTGCTGGTACAAAGGCATCACTTATTCCGATGAATATCGCCGCGGCTTCGCCTGCAAGGAGGATCTTTACGTTCCGGGGCATTTCGAGACCGAGATGAAGCCGGGGGACGCGATTGTGTTCTCCGCGTCTGTGGCTATAGCCAATCCTTCGGGACTTAAGAGAAAGTTTGACTCGTTCGTGGCCAAGGCCGCGAAGATCACCACGTACCACGAGCAGCTTGTGCACTGCGCCGATCTGCTGAAGCAGGACCGCGGAGGTCACAAGATGATAACCGCCGGATTCTCCTGGCTCTACACCGGTCTGCTAAGGGAGACTCTGGAGGCTCTTCCGGGGCTGACCCTCTACGCCAACGGCGACAAGGCCGAGTTCGAGGAGATTCTCGACAACCTCATCGCGGACAATCAGGAACGACTTTTCCACAGGACAACCCAGGTGGAGGCTCCGCTGAGGCTGGCCGGCGCCCTTGGGCGCTACATCGAATACGGCGCCGACCCGAAGGCTGTCTGGAAGAAATACGGCCCGACAGTCAAGGGCATTCTGGAAAGCTATCTTCCGGGGCGGAGGGTCGAGGTGGCGATGCAGCCGAACGGTCTTCTCTGGGCGCAGCTTGATCATTGGGCTCTTTCGTGGATGAACACCTACGTTGACGGCAATCCTGTGACCGAAAGGGCCGGCTATCAGGTCGAGACGAACGCCATGTGGTTCCAGTCCGTCCTGTTCGCCGTGACTATGGAGCGGAAATATTCACCGTCAGACAGTGCCTTCCTGAAGGAATGGTCGCACATCCTGGACCTGATCCGCGAGAATTTCCAGAACACCTTCTGGAACGCCCGTGCCGGCTATCTCGCCGACTATGTGGACAACGCCGGACAGCATCTTGAGGTTCGCCCGAATATGCTCTACGCCCTTGTGGGTGAGGATATTCCTGTGGAGCCGGAGATCGCGCAGAGGGTGCTGCAGGTCATTGACAACGAACTTGTGACGAGAAGAGGAATACGCACGCTTTCCCCTCGTCATTCCGAGTATAAGGGAGTTTATGAGGGCTCGCAGACAGACAGGGATCTGGCCTACTACAACGGCTGCTGCCTTACTTTCCTTCTTGGCCCTTACTGCGAGGTCTGCTTCAAGATGAAGGGCTCCGCTTTCCTGAACAAGGCCCAGTGGCTTGTCAATGGTTTTTACGAGGACCTGAACAAGCACGGGGTCGGAGCGTTCTCCGAACTCTACGACGGAGACCCGCCTCACGAGCCTCACGGGGCGATCTCGTCTGCCCTGAGCACCGCCGCCCTGCTGGAGGTTGAGTACCTTAAGAACAAATACAAGGAGGAGTAGGAATATGAGAGTTTTGATGTTTGGATGGGAGTTCCCTCCCCACATCGCCGGCGGACTCGGAACAGCCTGCTACGGAATCGTCAAGGGTTTGGCCTACAACGGTGTGCAGACCCTGTTCGTGATGCCGTCCGCCTCAGGTGACGAGGATCAGAGCGCCGCGAGGATCATCAATGCCAGCGATGTGCCGGTCGAGTCGTTCGGCTCGACTGTGGATGAGTTCCTGGACAAGGTCAGGTTCGTCCGCATCGGCTCGAACATGATCCCGTACGTCGATCCGGAGGAGTTCCACGAGATGGTCGAGTCCGAGCGAAGGCTCCAGAGCGAGAATCTGACCAAGTGCATCGGCACGAAGTTCCGTTTCTCCGGTCGTTACGGCTCCAACCTTATGGAGGAGGTCGCCCATTATGCGATGGTCGGCGGCACGATCGCGATGGAACACAAGGATGAGTTCGACATCATCCATGCCCACGACTGGCTGACCTATCTGGCCGGAATCGCCGCCAAGGAACTGACCGGCAAGCCGTTGGTCGTCCACGTGCACGCCACGTCATTCGACCGTGGAACCGAGGACCAGATCGACAGTCGTGTCTATGACATCGAGAAGAGGGGAATGATGGCCGCCGACAAGGTGATCGCCGTCAGCGACCTCACGAGGAACATCGTCATCAACAAGTACGGCATTGACCCGGAGAAGGTCGTGACCGTCCACAACGCCGTGGACTTCAGCGGCCGGGAGAACTTGAAGGTCGAGAGGGGAGTGCGCGACAAGGTCGTCACCTTCCTCGGCAGGATCACCTTCCAGAAGGGGCCTGAATATTTCATAGAGGCGGCGGCCAAGGTCCTCAAGAGGACAAGTGGCGTGCGCTTCGTGATGGCCGGAAGCGGGGACATGATGAACCGCTGCATCCGCCACGTCGCCAAGTTGGGAATATCCGACCGCTTCCACTTCACCGGATTCCTTCGCGGGGCGGAGGTCCAGAAGATGTTCGCGATGTCGGATGTGTACATAATGCCTTCGGTGTCGGAACCTTTCGGAATATCCCCGCTTGAGGCCATGCGCTCGAATGTGCCGGCGATCATCTCCAACCAGTCCGGAGCCGCCGAGGTACTGAAATATGCCTTCAAGGTGGATTTCTGGGACGTGGACGCTATGGCTGACGACATCTACGCGTTGCTGAAATACCCTGCGCTTGCCGATTTCGCGGCCAGGGAGGGCTATGATGAGGTCAACCGCCTTAAATGGAACATCGCGACAGCGAAACTTAAGAATATTTACGAATCAGTTGTCGGCGGCAAAGAATAAGTTGCCGCTGGTTTGGCAAGGATTATTGACGATTACATGATAATATAAAGGGAACGATTATGAAAAAGAACATCTGTCTGTATTTTCAGGTTCATCAGCCTACGAGGCTGAGGCAGTACCGATTCTTCGACATCGGCAAGGATTCCCACTACTATGACGATTTCGCTGGCAGAACCATCCTCCGCAGGATAGCCCAGCGATGCTATATTCCTATGAACAACCTTCTGCTGGATCTTATCAAACAGCACGGAGGCGACTTCAAGGTTGCATTCTCGATCACCGGCTCCGCTCTGGAGCAGTTCGAGAGATACGCCCCGGAGGTGCTGGACAGTTTCCGTGAACTGGCCCGGACAGGCTGCGTGGAGTTCCTCGGAGAGACATATTACCACTCCCTCGCCTCGCTTGCCAATTTCGGTGAGTTCAGGCATCAGGTGGAGAAGCACTCCGCCGCGATCGAGAAATATTTCGGTGTGAGGCCGACGGCTTTCAGGAACACCGAGCTGATATATTCAGATTCCATCGGACGCGACGTGTACAGCCTTGGCTTCAAGGTGATGCTCGCTGAGGGTGCGCGTCATATTCTTGGATGGAAGAGTCCGGACTACATCTACACCGACAGCCAGCAGAAGCACCTGAAACTGCTGCTGCGCAACTATTCGCTGAGCGACGACATCGCGTTCCGCTTCTCCGACAGAGGGTGGAAGGATTGGCCGCTTACCGGCGAGAAATACCTTTCCTGGCTTAAGGCCGCCGACGGGGACATCGTGAACCTGTTTATGGACTATGAGACGTTCGGGGAGCATCAGAAGGAGAGTTCGGGAATATTCGAATTCATGAGATATTTCCCGGAAATCGCGTTGAAAGACGGCTCTTTCGAGTTTGTCACTCCGACACAGGCCGCGAGGAAGCTCAGGCCGATCGCCGAGATTGATGTGCAGGATCCTATCTCCTGGGCTGACGAGGAGAGGGATGTCAGCGCCTGGCTGGGCAACGAGCTCCAGCAGGACGCTTACAACAAGCTCTACGGGCAGGCCGAGAAGCTTGCCATCCTGAACGATCCGGTCCTTTGGGAGGATTTCGGACACCTGCAGGAGAGTGACCATTTCTATTATATGAGCACCAAGTTCTTCTCTGACGGGGCGGTCCACAGTTACTTCAATCCTTACAACACTCCTTACGAGGCGTTCATCAACTACATGAACGTCCTGAGTGACTTCATCATCAGGATTGACGACGCTATGACCACTTCGGGGAAGAAGGTGGAAGACGGCTCTTCGACAAGCCCGGCGACCGACGCGAAGAAGGACGCTGGTAAAAAGAAGAAGTCAAGGGAAGTCGCTTCGACAGGCTCGGCGACCTCGAAGAAGGCCGCCGAAGCGAAGAAGTCAACGAAAACAAAGACAACCAAACAAGTAAAAAATAAATAAATGACAAACGAACTGACGAATCCAGACTATCTGTTTGAGGTCAGTTGGGAGGTGTGCAACAAGGTCGGCGGTATCTACACAGTGATCGCCACCAAGTCGCTTTACCTTAAGCGGCAGCTTCACAAGCACCACATCCTGATCGGCCCTGATGTCTGGATGGACACTGAAAGCAACCCGGATTTCATCGAGGATCCGCATCTTTACTCTATCTGGAAGGCGCAGGCCGCCTCTGAAGGGATCAGGGTGAGGATAGGCAAATGGAACGTCCCCGGGAATCCTATCGCGATTCTGGTGGATTTCAAGCAATTCCTTACCAGTCAGAATGATATTCTGTCAAAGTACTGGGAGCGTTTCCAGGTCGATTCCATCACCGGAAACTGGGACTACAAGGAAAACTTCCTGTTCGGCTACGCCGCCGGTAAGGTCATTGAGAGTTTCAGGAACTTCAACCTGAGTGCCTCCGACAAGATTGTGGCGCAGTTCCACGAGTGGCAGACCGGAGCCGGACTGCTTTACCTCAAGTACAAGCAACTCCCGATAGCTACAGTGTTCACTACCCATGCCACGGTCATCGGACGCTGCATCGCCGGCAACAACCTGCCCCTGTACGACTCCATGAACCTTTACGACGGAGACCAGAAAGCCCGCCAGTTCAACGTGATCGCCCGTCACTCTCTTGAGAAGAAATCGGCGCAGAACGCCGACATATTCACAACTGTCAGTGAGATCACCGCGAAAGAGTGCGAGCAGTTCCTTCAGCGCAAGGTGGATGTCGTGACCCCGAACGGCTTCGAGAACAGCTTCACTCCGGCCACGGATGAGGAATATGACGAAAAGCGCCGCGCCGCGCGTGCCAGGTTGATAGAGGTCGCCACGGCGATGTCGGGCGAGGAGGTGTCGAAGGACGCGATCCTCATCGGCATCGGAGGACGTTATGAATATCGCAACAAGGGCATCGACGTGTTCATCGACGCCCTCAAGAAACTTCAGGACACCGACCCGCAAGGCCGTGACATCCAGGCGTTCATAATGATCCCTTCCGGCCACAACGGAGCCGACAAGGATCTGGTTGCCAAACTTTCCGGTACCGGATCTTCGGAGTACACGACTCAGGTCTCCCACTATCTGATGGACACTGAATATGATGTCATCACCCGCCGTTTCAAGGAGTTGGGCTTCACCAACGCCAAAGGCAGCCGCGTGAAGGTCTATTTCATTCCGTCATACCTTAACGGAACGGACGGTGTGTTCAACATGAAGTACTACGATCTGCTCGTGGGACTTGACCTGACCTTGTTCCCGTCATACTATGAGCCTTGGGGCTACACCCCTTTGGAGAGCCTCGCGTTCAGCATTCCGTCACTTACCACCAGCCTCGCCGGATTCGGCCTATGGGTCAGGTCGCATTATGGCAAGGAGCATCCCGGCATCACCATCCTTGACAGAAACGACTCGAACTATTACGATGTCGTGGACGGAGTCGTGGCGAGGGTCAAGGAGATCGCCGCCCTGGACAGCGAAGGCCGCAAGGCCTACATGGCTTCGGCCAAGGATGTCTCCACGATCGCCCTGTGGGAGAACCAGATTCAGTATTACAAGGAAGCATATTCAAAGGCCATAGAGAAAGTGATTGAGGCCAAGGGTGCTTTCCCGGATGAACTTAATGAAGACAAATCAATGGTGTACAAGAAGATAGTAATCAATAACCCTACCTGGAAGAGCGTGATGGTGACCCGTCACCTTCCGGATGCGCTCTCCGGTCTCGAGACACTTTCCAAAAACCTTTGGTGGTGCTGGAACGAGTCCGCGAAATCCCTGTTCAAATCGATCGATCCGGTCATCTGGCACGACACCTGCCACAATCCCATGGCTCTGCTTGACGCTGTGAGCCTCAAGAGGTTCAAGGCCTTGGCCAAGGACGATGCCTTCCTCGGCGAGCTGAAGTCCGTCATGGACGAGTTCAACGCCTACATGGCTCTCAAGGCGGAGCGCAAGGATCCTTCCATCGCATATTTCTGCATGGAATATGGCCTTGACACCTCGCTTAAGATCTACTCCGGAGGTCTCGGGCTTCTGGCCGGTGACTACCTCAAGGAGACCAGCGACATGAACGTCAACCTCGTGGCTGTCGGACTTCTGTACCGTTACGGCTACTTCACCCAGATCATCACCGGTCAGGGCGAGCAGGTAGCCCGTTACGACGCCCAGGACTTCACGAAGATCCCGGCCGAGCCGGTGATGGACGCCGAGGGCAACTGGATGACCACAAGCGTGGCCTTCCCTGGGCGCGCGATCACCGCCCGTCTCTGGAAGGTGGCCGTGGGTCGTACCGACCTCTATCTGCTTGACACTGACTATGAGGCGAACTCTCCGGAGGATCGTCAGGTCACCTATCACCTCTACGGAGGCGATTGGGAGAACCGTCTGAAGCAGGAACTTCTTCTGGGAGTCGGCGGCATCAGAGCCCTCAGGAACCTCGGAATCAATCCGCAGATCTACCATTGCAACGAGGGACACGCCGCGTTCACGGGACTCGAGAGGCTTCGTGAATATATTCAGGAAGACAATCTTGATTTCAGCGAGGCACTTGAGGTCGTGAGGTCATCATCGCTTTTCACCACCCACACTCCGGTTCCTGCCGGACACGACGCTTTCGACGAGGGACTGCTCAGGAAGTACATCGGCCATTACCCTCAGCGTCTGAAGGTTGACTGGGAGACGATGATGGGACTCGGCAAGGTGAACGGCAACGATGTGAACGAGAAATTCTCGATGAGCTTCCTCGCCGCCAACCTCTCGCAGAACGTCAACGGTGTGTCGATGCTTCACGGTGATGTCAGCAAGGAGATTTTCAGCGGCATCTATCCGGGCTATCTGCCTGAGGAACTGTTCATCAGCTATGTTACCAACGGCGTGCATTACCCGACTTGGGCGGCCGCCGAGTGGAAGAAGATCCACGCCCGTGTGTTCGGCCCGGAGTTCGCCACGCACCACTATGACAAGTCTTGTTTCGAGGGCATCTACAAAGTGTCTGACTCTGAGATCTGGGAGACCAGGAAGACCCTCAAGAAGAGACTGATAGACATTGTGAAGGAGCGTGTCTCCGACCCTTCGCAGTGCAACCATTACTCTCCGAGCCAGATTGTGGCGATCAAGGAGAACCTTCGCGATGATGTGCTGACCATCGGTTTCGCCCGTCGTTTCGCGACCTACAAGAGAGGAACCCTTCTGTTCTCTGACCTTGACAGGCTTGACGCCATCGTGAACGATCCCGTGCATCCGGTCCAGTTCCTTTTCGCCGGCAAGGCCCATCCTGCCGACAAGGCCGGGCAAGACCTCATCAAGAGGATCATCGAGATCTCCAAGCAGGATCGCTTCATCGGAAAGATCGTGTTCATCCCTGGCTATGACATCTCCCTCGCCAAGAGGCTTGTGCAGGGTGTCGATGTGTGGATGAACAACCCTACAAGGCCTCTGGAGGCTTCCGGCACTTCCGGCGAGAAGGCTTCGATGAACGGTGTCATGCACTTCTCCGTGCTTGACGGCTGGTGGGTCGAGGGCTACAAGCCGGGCGCGGGATGGGCTCTTCCGCTGGAGAGAACCTACGATGACCAGAACTATCAGAACGAACTGGACGCGGCCACAATCTATACTACTATCGAGAACGACATCGCTCCGGCCTACTACGATGTGGACAAGTCCCTCGGACTGTCTCCTACCTGGGTGGGCTACATCAAGAACACCATCGCCCAGGTGGCCGACAATTTCACCACCAACAGGATGCTGACCGACTACTGCAACCAGTACTACATCCCTCAGTCGGAGCGTGCCGGTAATATGGTGGCTGATGACTACAAGATGGCCCGCGTGATCTCGGCATGGAAGAAGAAGGCGCGCCGCGAGTGGCAGAACGTGGAGGTCATCTCCCAGACGCAGCCTGACCCGTCCTACAGCCTTACCGAGTCCAATGCCTTGACTTCTGAGGTTGTGCTGAATCTCGGCGATCTTTCTCCTCAGGACATCGGTGTGGAGATGCTGTTCGCGACGACTGACGTGAGGCATCAGCTGCATATTCAGGAAAAATGTGACTACGACGTGGTCGAGTTCAATGACGGTGTCGCCAAGTACCGCGCGTCCATCCTTCCGGACAGGACCGGTATGTACCAGGTGGCGGTCAGAATGTACGCCAAGAACCCGTTGCTGCCTCACAGGCAGGATTTTGAATTGGTGAAATGGTTATAGCTACCGGATTCTTTGACGGTGTCCACATCGGGCACCGTTTTGTGATAGAGCGGCTTGTGAGTGCGGCCAGGGAAAGGGGCGACCAGAGCATGGTCGTCACTTTCTGGCCTCATCCACGCAACGTGCTTCAGGACGATGCCCGCAACCTGCGGCTTCTGACCTCGCTGGAGGAGAAGAAGGCGTTGCTCTGGGGGCTTGGTGTGGACCACGTTGAGGTGCTGCCTTTCACCAAGGAATTCAGCCGGTTGACCACCCGGGAATATTTCCGTGATGTCCTCGTCGCCCGTTTCGGCGCCAAGGCTGTCCTGATCGGCTACGACAACCGTATGGGCTGCGATCCGCAGACTCCGGAATCAATCGAGAGAATCGCTGTGGGTGAGGGGCTTGATGTTGTCCGTTTGGGCAGTGTCACCTCTCCGTCAGGTGTGACGGTAAGCTCCACGAAGATCCGTGAGGCTGTCGCCGCCGGGGAGATGGAGACCGCCGCCGCGATGCTCGGGTATGAATATTCCTTGCTGGGAGTTGTGGTGGCGGGCAACCGCCTTGGCCGCACTATAGGTTTTCCGACGGCTAACATCCAGCTCTACGAGCCGTTGAAACTGTTGCCGGGCAACGGTGTCTATTCGGTTGAGGCCGAGACGCTTGGCCGCAAGTTCAAGGGGATGTGCAACATCGGTGTCCGTCCGACCGTCCGTGCCGGAGGCCAGCGCACCATTGAGACCAACATCTTCGACTTCGACGAGGACATCTACGGTCTCGACCTCAAGGTCACCTTCCACCACAAGATCCGTGACGAGCGCCGTTTCGACTCCATCGACACCCTCCGCTCCCAGCTCGCCGCCGACAAGGCCAGCATACTTGATAAGACGCACAAACGCGACAATGCTGATTAAGCAACCTTCAAAAAATAACCTGCATCATTTTAAGGAATCTTTTCGGTCTAGATCTATTTTCGAAAATCTTCTCTTAATCTGAGGCAACTTATTTTTTTTCGGAATTATGCACTTTAGGCTTGCTGGGCGCCGGACGGTGAGGTGACCCGATCCAGATCTGATAAACTATACAATGGAACGAAGAACATAATATTGCTAATTATCCGTTATCCTAGATGTCATCCAAAATTTGTGAGTTTTATCCAAAAAGACAACATAAAATGTGTTATCAACAATATGCCCAACAACAATTGCTTGCCCCGTTATATGTATTCTTGCCCATTGAGCATCGTCCGGGACAAAACCAGGGCATACAAATTTGGTTTTAGACTCAGGCGGATAACCTTCGTAAGCGGCAAATTTGCCACCATCAATTTGAGCAAGTAAAGGCTTTTTTGAGTAACCGTGAAAAGTCTCTAACATTCTAGACAATAACCCACATTTTTGCCAATCCTTAAATGACGAGCCATATTTTTGAGATGTATCCAAATATTGGAATGAAATCTTGAAGCAGTTTTTCGCCTCGTCTTTGGTTATAGGTTGTTTTTCTTTAAGGAAAGCAGCTATAACCGAACCTTGCTTTTCCTTCTTGATTTTAGGCACGGTTGATTTCCTTTTTATAGAACTCCTTTGTTGTATCTTTAGATATTATAGAATGACAGATGTCAGCCTCCCCGTATCCTCGCCTTGCTTCTATCCAAGGCAATTCACTATGGGTCGTTTGCTCTAATTCTAAACCAGTCCAAGTTGACAATGTATTCAAGACATCCTTGACCAACTCCTGTTGAGAAGTAGTCAGTTTGTTAAATTCAGCGTCCACGTCAATACTTCCCGGCACATAATTATACTCGATGTCAGAATATAGAATAGATTTATCCTTGAAACTGTCATAAACCTTCCTGCATACTGGACCGTGCACCCATGCTTCAAATTCATCATTGACTAATTCTTGTTCAAAATATGCCAAATGATATGCATCACAGTAAAATAGAAGTTTCTGCAATTTCAGATGAGACATCGGTCCATAGTGTTTTATGATATATTCGCTTAACACTAATATATCTATTGTTTGCAAAGATTTTGTCGCTGCTTCCATCTTATTAATCGTTTTTCATATCTACATTTGTGCCGATGCTAACCAACTACAATTGGTCTTTGTTCCAAAGATACATCTTTTATCATAAATAGTACACCTGTTTCCGAAAAACTTGCCGGATTATTTTCCACTTATCGCCAATTAATCAGTTTTATACACCTTTTTTAACTTTTCTTTTAGCTTGTGCCATGTTTTGGCATAAGCCCACGTTATCTTTGTATCAGCTAAGGATATATGATATGACTTACTTCGAATTCACAAAAAGATTCCCTACAGAGGACGCGGCGATTGACTACATCGTGGCTAAGAAATACCATGACGGATATGTCTGCCCAAAGTGCGGCTGCGTTCACCACAACATCTACCATCAATCCTATGACCACAGGAAACTATACTGCAAGAACTGCATGAGCGAGTTCTCCGCGCTTTCCGGAACCATATTCGAGAACACCCACCTTGACATACGCATGTGGCTATATGCCATGAACCTTGTCATTGTGGCGAAGAAGGGGATATCCGCTTGCCAGTTGCAAAGGGAACTCGGCATGGGATCATACCACTCCGCTTGGAGGATGATGAGGATGGTAAGGTCGGCGATGCACAAAGAGGACATGAAGGAGGTGTTCGAGGCAATCGTTGAGATAGACGAGACATATGTTGGAGGTAAGCCACGTAAATCAAACATCCATGATGACGATGACCGCCCTGAAAGCCAGAACAAGCGTGGTCGCGGTACATCAAAGACTCCTGTCATCGGTGTGAAGGAGCGTTCGTCCGGTCGTGTTTACTGCAAGGTGGCGTTGAGGAATTCGGAAGGTCAGCAACTTACTGGGAAGCAGTTGTTCAGTGTGCTGAACAAGGTGTGCAAGGGCGGCAACAAGGTGATGACCGACCAGTACAGCGGATACAACATCCTTGACGGGGAGAACGAGAAGAACCTTGTGAGGTTGAAGGTTGACCATTCGGTAATGTTCTCGTTGAGGAACGGGATTCATACAAACGGGATAGAGTCGTTCTGGGCGATAGTTAAGAGGGGAATATATGGTATATATCACCACATATCAGTAAAATACATGCAGTTGTACATGGATGAGTTCAGTTTCCGTATGAACCACAGAGAAAGTGAGGAAGCATTCGAGAGGCTGGCTTCGCTGGCGGTGGCGTAAACAAATCCTAATATTCAACTATTTATTGATAAATCAAATAGTTGAAAACAAATGAATAGAGATAATAGGACAATCCGGATAACGGAATCAGTAATCCGGGATATCGTCAGGGAATCAGTAATCCAGATTATCTCGGAAGCGACCATCAATGGGCATACATATGCCGTTGAGAAACAACTGGGAAAGTGGAAATGTATTGATGGAATATATGCCGACTATGATTTCTCCGAATTTGGAAAGAAAGGCTATAGCCAAGATGTCCGTATGTATATTGATACAACTGCACCCAAAGATGTTCCGGCAACATATTGTCTATTCCGCAGAATGGATAACGGTAAATATTTCTATGCAAAAATTGTCATGGCTCCGGAACTTGGTCCCAATGAGACGAAATTTTTGCTAGTGCGTCGCTCAGAAGTTCCTCGGGAGATTTTGAATGATTTTCGCACGTTGCCTCTTCCACCCGAAAGGGTACTAGCCAGTCCTTCCTGGCATAAAAGGGATGTTCATTCTCTTTCCCTATGAATTTAGCGTTGCAGGATTGACATGCAGGGTATATATACACTTGTTTTGTTTTGACATCCACAACATGACAGCCTACCAATTTGGTTCTTTTTTTATGGCAGCAATCACATACGGACTGTTTAGGAAAAGGTAGGTGTTTCTTATATTCCCAATAATTCTCCCAACTACCTTGTTCCCATTTAAAATCAGAGGAATATGGCATGTGCTTGACAATAATAAAGCCATCACGTTTATGCCCAATTTCCGCTAATATGTCGCCAACTATGTTATTAACCATCCTTTTTATTTGCTCGTCAGTAATAATATCTGGTTTCATTGTTACTCAATGTTTTCGCAAACTTACATAAAAATCTGCAATTTTTTCAGAGGAAATATAGCAAGAAAACGCAGAAGGACGTAGCCGACTGCGTTTTCTCTCATAATGGTAGGTATAGGTTTAGAAGCACTCTCCGCACTGTTTCCCCACCACGTAGCACTGATTGCACAGGTAAGCCTCGCCAGCCGACGTGGTAGCCTTCACCCTGTTGGACTCGGTGAGTTTCTTCCCGCAGAAGGCGCATTTGTTCGCCTTGGAACCGCACGATGTGAGGGTTACCCCACCAATCAGCAATGCGGCTACCGCCAGCATCCTGAATTTTCTTATCACGTTTCTTTTCATTGGTTATTTGATTTTCCTGATTTTGTACCCGTTTGTTTTGTTCATGTAGTTGTCGAACCCATAATACATATGGGTCTTGTCCTTGTCCATATAGTACTGACCATATGTGAAACAGACCCCACCGCCGACCTCATCAACCCACCAGTTCATATTGTCATAGTGATCCCCACTCTGAAAATAACCTGAACCATCCGGATTAAGCACGATTTTGGTCTGCGTGCCGCTCTGCATTATCGTCAGATCTCCTGAATATGTCCCCGCGAAACCTCCTCCGAAGCATCCTGATAACAGGAAACATAAGGCGATAACACTTGCAATGTAATAGAAAATCTTTTTCATAAGCGATTAATCGTTAAGAGGGATTCTTTTGCCTGGTTCCACCGGTTCTGGTTGCTTGGGAGGGATAAGATCACCATCCCAACGGTTGTCTTTCTTCGGGTCCATCAGCCCGTCATTCGAAATTGTCATTGTCTTCATTTGTTTTTGATTTGAAAGATGTAATTACCTACTGCCGCAAAACCAGTGAACACACCGACTGTCATAAGTATGATTATGATTATATCAAATAATTCAAGTTTTCCCGTGTCACGAATGCCGTATAAATATGCGAAAAGGAACAAACCAGTCCCGACAATTCCACTTATTAGTTTGTATTTGTTCGCTTTATTCTGCGTCGCCATAGCATCCGAAGCCATTTGCTCGATTTTCTGAAAGAAAATATTCATTCTTTCTGTGATTTCCTTGGCGTGAGGCTCGCTTTGGGCGGCATCATATATCAGCCTCAGGTTCCGCATCATATCATCAAACGTGTTGCCGGATATCGCTACCGTAAGTGGTGCGTTTGACTCAAACTGACTGATCAATCTGTTGAAATACCCATTGGAATGGGCTATCATCAGATGTTCTGGGGTCTCCTCCGTGGATTGGGTGAGGATGCAAGCGTCCCTCATCTGGGACAGGACAAGAGCCATCTCCTGCCTCGCAGTTTTCTTGGAGGTCTCCTCCCAAGTGTCTTCGGTGAACAAGGACAGGATGCCTGTTACGGCTTGATTCTCCATCTCCTCGCTACGCCGGAATTTCATTTCATTAAGGTTGACGTTATTCTCCATAAGATTGTCTGTAAGTGTCCATATATCTTCGATACTTGTCCAGGTCTTTGCCGTACCTCCGCATATGCTCCTCTGAATGCCGGATAGCCCTGTCTATCTCGGTCTGATTGGTCGCACGTTTCATTTCCATTGCGTCTTTTCTCGCCACGCTTTCAGGGGAGGAGCATCCTGCCACGGAACAGCATAGCAGCGCCACAAGCACCGCTGCGGTTACCTTTCTCATAATTTCTCGAAAGTTAGTTCGTTGATTCCGATGATAACGACCTTCAGATAGCCGTTGCCTTCCTGCTCCAGTACGCAGACAGGCGGCTGGATGCGGAGACCGTCAAGATGGGCGTTGATGGCATCCTTGTCGGATTCCCTGTCGCCCCTCAGGATAAGGAGCCTAGCCCCGTTCTCCAATGGGTGTTCATAAACCTCAATCATTGTGTAAGTTTTTACGTTGCCAAAGCCCCGTTGGCGGTTGTTATAAAAAACGACAAAAGTGTGGAGCTCGTTTCGTTTAGTCCATGGAGGTTGTGGAAAAACCCGTCTTGATAAACTACTGATACTCCACACTCGGATTGATATGAAGTATCAGCCCACATAGATATGGGCATCACAGCATAGTCAATGCGAGCGAGACGTATTCCGTAATCCCCAAGACTTTGAAAACTTCCACATTTCCACGGAGGAACACGAAAACACTTTCGCAAATATGTACGGGGCAAATGTATGAAAAAAATCGCACTTCCCGAACAGAAATGCGATTTAATGACTAAATATCGCCTTGTCTATTATTCTAAATCGGATTTTTGGAGTGAATGAGAACCGGTTTTGCAATACCCAAAGGGCAAGTATAGTTGGTTACGCAAGAGTTAATCTCAGATGCTATCTTATCTATGTCATTGAGATTTAATTTGGATGATTGGTATGTATATTCTGTAACCGTGAACGACTTATCCACAGGATATCTTAATATTGGCTGTGAAATAGTTGGTTCATCCTCGAAAACAATGGAAATCATATTTTTAGGCAAATCCACGCCAAAGTTGTAGTTCCATGTCCATAAATGTGTCTTATGATTGGAAATCCTAATTGTTACACTACCCAACGACAAATAAGATGAGCCATCATATTCTTTTCCTTGCTTAAATCCGTAATTGTTCCCAATTCTTGCTATTATATGGTTTGCCTTCATACTTTCTCTTGTATTCGTATATAAATAGTGCTAACTTAGCAAAAAAATTAATGATATATGTTTTACGGAGCAAACAAAGGTATAGATATCAGCAATTTACATATACGACATTTCAATAATCTTGATGAAGAAACGCAAACTAAAGCCCTGGTGTTATATGGAGAACATGTTGCAAATGCTAATGCGTTAATCATTGTGGGAGAGAACTACAACCAAGCGATAGTATATGGATATTTGATTATCAGCGAGCATAACATGACATTATCCCCTTACTTTGAGTATTTTCGCAGCAATGTCCTTGCTTTGGAAAAGATAGATTGTAAAGATGAATTCTATCATTCCAAATGCTACAAAATAGTAGATTGGGCATTTGATTCATCATTAAAAACCAAGTCTAATTTGGTTGAGGTTTTTGAACAAATCGCTTTGATGTATGCTGTACAAAACAACAGGATATATATTTGGATGGAATATGGAAATCAAATTACGTATTTTCCTATAGCCATTGACGAAAATAAAGTGTTAGAGACTTATGGCTTTATCTGGCGTTTTAGTGATCTTTTCATGACAATGAACGCCTAGGAATAGTGTCTTCTTTCTATTTTGGGTGTTCCCTATCCGGCTCGGGTTCCATCCTGCCCGGTGCCACAGCAAGCCTAAAGTGCATAATTCCGTTTTTTTTTCATGTTACTAAACAAGAAATTAAGAAGCTGTTTTGAATTGTTTGAAATGTTCTTTGAGATTAATTTTTCAAGCATCCGATAGGTACTACATACACCCCGTCTTCACGTCGGTAGGCAAATTTTCCTGTAGCTGTCAGCACCATCAGAAATGATGGTGCTTTCATTCTGTCCGTATCGATTTTTTCTGCCAATGTCTTCAGTGTGGTCGCCCCCTCTTCTGTCAATTTGTCGCCGCCGAGCTTAATTTCAACAAGTCCGAACTTACCGTTCCGCAGATGCACAACAGCATCGCACTCAAGGCCATACTTGTTGCGAAAATGGTAAACCTGCCCGTCAAGCGCACTTGCAAAAACACGCAGATCGCGGACACAAAGCGTCTCGAACAGCAGTCCCATCGTATTCAAATCGCCAATCAAATCGTTCGGTCCAAGACCCAGTGCCGCCACTGCAATAGATGGATCGACAAAATATCGAGTGTCAGAAGTACGTATTGCGGTCTTTGAGCGCAGGTTAGGATTCCATGCAGCCGAATCCTCGATAACGAAGATTTTTTTCAAAGCCTCGATATAGCTCGTTATTGTTTTTACATCACTTGACTCTTCGTCATTGACACGCATGTCCTCAACGATCGTACTCACGGGAGCCGGAGTACCTTGATGGCGAGCATACGAACGCATCAGCCGTTTTACACGTTCTTGATTACGACGCACACCGTCCACACGCGATACATCAGCACGGGTCACCGCATCATAGTAATATTTAACCTGATCCAATGCAATATCCCCATCCTGCATCGTCGCACGAGGCCATCCGCCGCGACAGATCAGAAATGCCATGTCATCGAGCGTCAGTTTGTTGATTCCTATGATATTTTCAGGTGTGTCGAACAACGCTTCCAAACTAACTTCACCTGTTGACTCTCCAGACTCGTATAGGCTCATGGGACGCATTGTAAGCCATGCAAAACGACCTGCACCCGAATGATGTATTTCTTCAGTCTTTGCAGGTACTGCAGAGCCGGTAAGAATAAAGAGTCCGGCTCCGTCCCGATGATCAACTTCGAAACGAATTGTATCCCATAATTTAGGAGCGAGTTGCCATTCGTCTATCAATACTGGCGGCTCTCCGACTAACAAGGCTTTCGGGTTAATGTCTGCCATACGAAGGTTCTGCTCCATATGCGATGGTTCATCCATATAGATAATTGTAGCGGCCTGTTGCTCTGCTGTGGTGGTCTTGCCACACCACTTCGGGCCTTCAATCAAAACAGCACCGATACCAGCTAACTTACGCTTTAGTTCTTGATCCGCAACTCTTGGTTTATAAGCCTTCATATTCATCATTAATTACTCTGCAAAGATAACACAATATTTTCAATTACGCATTATGGCTAAATAAAAACACCTGTTTTGGCTAAAATATTTTTCCTGTATTGCTTATTAAAAATTCCGTTTATTGACAAATCACTTTTCGGGAGGGGGAGCTCGGTGGCAAAGCCGGAGACAAGCCAAGGAACAGGACAACATATCTCATCAATATCTAAATCAAAAGCAGTATGAACAAAAGTCTAACAAAACCTCTCATCCGGCCG
>OKUO01000137.1_pt1 | contig 29542 bp, 25 predicted proteins | sample 1606481 | NCBI WGS metagenome assembly OKUO01 (sample SAMEA3882503, study PRJEB24775) | human gut metagenome | biome: human-associated habitat; feature: intestine environment; material: feces | place: Netherlands | collected 2009/2010
CGATCCGCGCAAGCATTACGGCAAAATGGCGATGGCCGCGCTCGAACCGCGTTTCGCCGCCGAGCCAGGACTCGTGGTCATCTCCCCCGCCACGCCGGGCTCGAACGGCATCACCCATGAGTTCCGAGAGCGCGCGGGCGCACATTATGTAGACACGGGCATCACCGAATCGCATGCCGTGGCGTACGCTGCCGGCATCGCACGGGCGGGTGGCACGCCGGTGGTGGCCACCACGGCGTCCTTCTTCCAGCGCGCCTACGACCAGTTCTTCCAGGAGATGAGCCTGAACCGTTCGCGAGTCACGGTACTTGATTTTCTGGGCGGCCTGTCCGGTTCGGACAACACGCATTCCGGCGCATACGATATCGCCATGTTCGGCAATATTCCCGGACTTATCTGCCTGGCACCCACCAACGGGCATGATTTCCTCGCCATGCTCGACTGGGCCACCGATCCGGCACGCCGCATGGGCTCGCATCCCGGCCCGGTAGTGATCCGCGTGCCTGGCGAGACGGTGCTTGACGCCGATTCCGACGATGCGTACAAGGCCCTGTGCGAAAGCACCGCCACGAGCGGCTCCGACTGGCTGCGCTGGCATACGGTACGCGCCGGGGCACGTGTGGCGATTCTCGGCCTGGGCAATACGCTGCCGTTGGCGCTGCGCGTGGCCGATGCGCTGCCTTTCGACGCGACCGTGATCGATCCAAGACAGTTCGGCTCTTTGGACGAGCATGCGCTGCATACGCTGATCGATCAGAGGCATCGTCTGCTTGTCACGTTGGAGGACGGCCAGTTGGATGGCGGCTGGGGCGCGAAGGTGGCGGCCTATTGCGGCAATCTCCGACTGCCTGCCGATGCGCTCCCCCGCGTGCTGACCTTCGGCGCGGCCAAGGAGTTCACCGACCGTGTTCCGCTGGCCGAGCTGAACCGCCGATACGGTCTGACCGTCGATGCGGTACGCAAGGCGATTCTTCAGGCTCTCGGCATCAGCGATTAGGCTCGGCCGCACGGCCTGTCCATATGCTCGCGTGATGCATGCCACGCATCATGCGTCATGTGTCACGCATCCGCAGATCCGTATACTGCTGCAATCGCGATGCTCTTTCACCGTGTGCGAACGGCTGCGCAATGGCCTGGCTTACCATGGTGTCATGGGACATTTCATCAGCCGTTGGTTCATTATGAGTGTTGCGGTCGCCGTGACGGTGCTGCTGCTTCCGGGCCTGCAGGTCGTCGGGCATCCGCCGGTGCTCGGCATCGTCGCATTCGCCCTGTTCATGGCGCTGATCAACGCCTCGATCAAACCGTTGACGCATATGATCGCGCTGCCGTTCTCCGTGTTGAGTTTCGGCATCGTTGCATTGGTCATCAACTGGCTGTTCATGCGCCTCGCCTCATGGCTGGCGATCAGCCTGTTCGACGTGGGCGTGACTGTCAATGGATTCTGGTGGTCGGTGCTCGCCTCGCTGATCATCTCGATCGTATCGGGTATCGTTTCGGCGATTATCGGCGATTGAACGCACTGGCGGCAATGCACAATGGGCGGGGACGCGATTCAGAGGCATCGATCCCCGCCCGTTCTTTCCGGCAAACGAACAGCTACTTGTCGCCCCGCTTGTCGAAGCGCCTGCCCTCAGGCTTGCCGGGTCTCGTGTACAGCCAGATCTGCAATACCACGGCGGCCAGCTGCAGAAGCAGCCCGACCAGTACCGTCCCGACCGCGCCGCCGTTGAACTGCTGGGCGACGCCACTGGCCAGAGTGTCCGCGAACTGCGTCGGATAGATGATGCCGAGCGCGCCGACCACTTTGATGACGGGAGACACCTGGATACACAGTCCGGCGACGTTGCCTATGCACGGCGCCAGCGCCCACCAGCCGGACATATTCGCATCATGCAGACGGCGCACCGATACGGCCAGCATCGGAACGAGCACGAACAGCCACCATCCGTAGACCGCAAGGACGAAGCTTTCGAAGAAATACTCCAACACGATGAACAGCACGTCGATAAGGCAGACGTACAGCAGCGCCCACCAGTATTCGCCGCGGCTGGCACGGCCGGAAAAGATCCGCCACTTCTTCAGCAAGCGGCTGCTCGCCTCCTGAAAACCAATTCCGACAAACGGCTGGTCGAGTGGCGGCACGGTCTTCGCTCTATCTGATCTCGCGGTATCCATAATCACTATGCCCCCTATGGGAAGTCAATGCCTCTTTGCACTCCAACTATACCTATGCCCATCTGCCCTGCAGCGCATATCCACGCGCCGGCAAGCCTTCCCACCCGTACTATGGCACGATTCCGGCGTAGGGGTTGCGATCGGCCTGCCGTAACCAATACCCTCGCCGGGATATCGGAAAAACTAGACAATATGAGAAAATCCTTGGAACCATGCGATTCCAAGGATTATTCGTGACCCCGGCCGGGCTCGAACCGGCGACCTTGAGATTAGAAGTCACATGCTCTATCCAGCTGAGCTACAGGGCCAAACTAAACACAGTATAGTCAGTTCGCACACGGTTGCCAACTCGACACGGCAATCACATCGCCTTGAGCACAATGCCGACGATGGCTACGAGCACGCCGACGTATTGGATGCCGGCCACGGGCTTGCGGGGCACGCCAAGCAGGCCGAAACGGTCGACCAGCAATCCTCCGCCGACCTGGCCGAGCAATACCAGCATCACCGTCATGCCGGTGCCGATATGCGCGGACAGGTACGCGTTGCACATCACCAGCGTCGCACCCAGCAATCCGCCTACCCACATCCACCACGGATTGCCTTTCTTCAGCGCGTCGCCGAGGCTGTAGGTGCGGTCGACGAATGCGACGACGATCGCAAGCGAGATCAGACCGACCGCGAACGAGGCGAGCGATGCCTTCACCGGCGATCCCAACGCGACGCCCAGCTTGCCCAACAACGCCGTCTGTACGGCCGAACACATGCCGAACGCGATGCCTGCGCAACTCCACAGCACGGTCGCGGAACCTGGCACATGTACGGCTTTTCCGTCAGTTTCGGATTTTTCGGAATCGCCGGAATTTTCCGAACCGCCAGCCGGGCGATCGATGGCAGGCCTCAATCGCAGATTCGGTCCGGCGACGGCAAGCAGAAAGCCGACCAGCGTGATTGCCGCACCTGCGATGCGCAGCGGGGAAATCGGCTGCGCGGTAGTGCCGAACCAGCCGAAAGCGTCGATCAGCAGGCCCATGACGATCTGCCCGGTGACTGGCATGATCACGGTTTTGAGACTGCCCAGTTTCGGCAGCAGCAGCACATTGCCGGTCAGGAAAGTGACACCGAACACGCCCGCGAACCACATCCACCATGGGCCGTTCGCCGCGGTGGCGGGAATCAGCGGATACGGGCCAAGCAGCAGCGTCAAAGTCAGCATCGCAATGAGGCCGACGCTGAACGACACCAGCGAGGCGCGCAACGGCGAGCCGATGGAACGGCCGAGCCGCGTGTTCACCGCGGTCTGCACCGGCGTGATCAGTCCGGAGAAAATTCCCAGCAATCCTTGCAGCATGTTCAGCCTTCCTACGTTTCTCGGCACACGCTTCCCGGCACAGATTATCACAGCACCAGACCATCAGCCGACGTAACAATAAACCCTTGAAATCCAATGATTCCAAGGGTTTTCATGCAATCTCAGCAAAAGGTGCGAACCGGCGACCTTGAGATTAGCGGTCAGGGAAACCGGTCGACGGCCAAACGCTACTCGATAATCCAGCTCAGGCCGACGAGCACGATGACGAACAGCACGTTCACCGCGGTGTAGACGGCCAGATAACGGCCTTTTTTGTCCGGGTAGGCGCGCGTCACGTTCTTGTAGCCGATCAGCGACGCCATGGACGCGATCAGCGTGCCCAAGCCGCCCAGGTTGGTGCCGATGATCAGTTCACGCCACTGGTCGCAGAAGCCGGACAGCAGCAGCGTGGTCGGCACGTTGGAGATGAACTGGCTGGACACCACGGCCACTTCCAGCGGATGCGCGCCCACCAGAGAGGCGGCCAGCTCGTAGAATTCCGGCACGCGTTTCATGTTGCCGATGAAGATGAAGAACATGCAGAACGTGAGCGGCAGTCCCCAATCGACGTTGCGGAACACGCGGCGGTCGCATAGCAGGAACGCCACGAACACGATGACGCACATCAACCACAGCGGAATGAAATCGCTCACCGCCAGCAAGCAGACGACGAACAACGCCGTGTATACGATCGTACGCCAGCCGCCATAACCGGCACCGTAGCCGGTCACGCGAATCTCGTCAGGCTGCGGCCGGTCGGAATGCGGGGCGAGCACGTTCTGTTCGATGCCGGAACCGTCTATCGCGGAAAATTCGGAAACCGGTTTGCTGCCGAAAATCACGCAGGTGATGATTATCAGCAGAACGGCTGCGGTAACGGAATACGGGGCCATGATGCCGATCATCTCGGACGTCGGCATGCCCGTCAACGCTTTCAGATACAGGTTGTGCGCGTTGCCGATCGGGGTGAGCATGCTGCCCACGTTCGCGCCGACGGTCATCAGCGTGCCGACAAGCACCGCATGCTCTTCCATGTGCGCCATCGTCAACACCGCGATTGCGAACGGCACGAAGGTGACCAACGCCACATCATTGGTGATGAGCATGCCGGAGAAGAACGGCAATGCGATCAACGTGAGCACCAGGCCACGCGCGGTTTTGACGTGATGCAGCAGGCGCGAGCCGATGATGCGGAACACGCCGATGCGCTGGAAGCCGCACACCACAAGCATCAGACAAATCAGCTGCGAGATGGTGCTGGCGTGGATGTAGCCGGCGTATTCCTTGTCTGGCGGCACGATGAAGCACGATATGAGTGCGAGTATGGAAGCGACTACGAGAATGGTCTCGTTCTTCAGGACCTTGACGACCAATCGCCGCATGCATTCCTCCGTCAATCCCGTTTGCAACCGCCTTGCACACCTTGCAAAACCCAAGCGATTTTCATGCAAACGCCTAGACCACTTTACCCAAAAATGCGACTAGCACGAACCCTCGGCGTGCTGCTTTTCCGACCATTCCAACGATTTTCATCCACTATTGCTTACTGCCGCATGCTTTTGCAAACCGGCAAAAGCGAAAACAAGACCCGCAAATCTTCACAAATTAACCCCGCGTGCGCCAAGATTTTGTCTAAAAACCATCTTCCGTTCGCCTTCGATTCACCATATGGGCGTGTCACGCAACGTTGTTGCCGAAAACACGCGACTGCAGGTCCTTGCGCAGCGTTTCCAGTTTGGTGATCTGTCCGAGCAGTTCGATTTTCTCTGCACCGTCCGGCAGTTGCGCCATGCGGCGCTGGGCCGCGCCGATTTTGCGCATGATGCCGGTATCAAGCAGTCTGACGATCAGTTCGGACGCGTACCGCCGCTCCTCCTGCGTTGGCTTGCGCAATTGCGCCGATTGTTCCTGCGACTCGCCTGTATTGCGGTTCGCGTCCGCTTCGCTCGGCGGCAATGGCAGCGGCATGACGGCCAGCTCGTTGATGACCGATTCGAGCATCGGACCGCCCGCCTTCGTCAGATTGTGCATCCACAGTCCCTGCGGCACGTCTTCCCCTGGAAGCCCGCCCGCCGCGGCGACCGCTTGGAACAGCGTGCGGAACACCGGCGTCATGAAACTCGACAAGGTCAGGCTGGCGAACATCGTCGGATCGACGGCCAACGGCACCTGGATCAGCGTGGCCATGAACTGCTGTTCGCAGATGAACACGGCGTCGTCGATGCGATAGTAGCTTTGGTCGGCCGCGTCGCGATGCTCCAACGCCTTGCGTGCGGCGGGATTCGCATACGGATTCGCGCCACGTTCCGCATATGCTGGTTCAGCCGACGGCCCCGCATTGTTTTGGAATCGACGTTTCGGCGCGTACGCGTCCTCGTCACGCATGTTCAGTTTGCGACGCTGGTACGCCACTTCGCGTTGCATGATGTCCAGATCGACGCCGATGCGACGTACCGCCTTGCGTGAGTACAGGTCGAGCAGCGAACGGTCTCGGATTTGCGCGATCAGCGGGGCGACCGCCTTGACCGCGCCCATCTGACCTGTCGCGTACGTGGTGTCGAAACGGTCGATTGCCGAATCGATCACGAAATCGTACAGCGGCCGCGCATTGGCGATCAGCGCACGCACCGCTTCGTTGCCGCGTTTGATGCGCAGATCGCACGGGTCGAGGTTGTCTTCGGCGACCGCGACGAACGCCTGCGTCGAAAACGCGGCGTCCAAACCGAACGCGTGGATCGCGGCCTTCTGCCCAGCCGCATCGCCGTCGAATGTGAACACGACACGCGAGCTCAACGCCTGCCCCTCCACCTTCAGGGGGCCAACCAGCTGCACGGCGCCCAACGAATCGTCCGCGATCAATCGGCGGATGATCTTCGCATGCTCGGCGCCGAATGCGGTGCCGCACGTGGCGACCGCCGTGTCGATGCCGGCCAGATGCATGGCCATCACATCGGTATAGCCTTCGACGATCACCGCCTGGCGTTTCTTCACAATCGCCGATTTGGCAAGGTCGATGCCGTACAGCACCTGTGTTTTGCGGTACAGCTGCGTGTCGGGCGTGTTGATGTATTTCGCATTGATCGTGTCATCCTCGTACAGCTTGCGCGCGCCGAAGCCAAGCGTACGACCGGTCGAATCACGAATCGGCCATGTCACGCGGCCACGGAAATAGTCGTATACGCCACGCTGGCCCTGACGGGCGAGTCCCGCGTCGAGCATCTCCTGCTGGGTGAAGCCTTTGCCGGCAAGGTACCGCACCAGGTTATCCCATCCTTGGGGGGCATATCCGCAGCCGAACCGCTGGCAGTCGGCCTGGCTGAAGTTGCGACCGTCCAACAGCTTGCGCGCGGCGAGCGCCTCCTTGGTCATCAGCTGGGAGACGAAGTATTCCTGCGCCGCCTCGTTGGCTTCGAGCAGGCGTGCGCGTTTCGAACCGGTGTGCGCGGGCACGTTGTCGGCTTTGTCGTAATGCAGTTCGATATGGTATTTGTCGGCGAGCAGCTCCACCGCGTCACGAAAGTCGATGTTCTCCTGATGTTCGACGTAGCCGAACACGTCGCCGCCGAGACCGCAGCCGAAGCAATGCCATACGCCAAGCGCCGGGCGCACGGAAAAACTTGGCGTTTTCTCGTCATGGAAGGGGCATAGGCCTACGTATGTGCCGGTTCCCGAGGGTTTGAGCGTGACGGTCGCGGATACGATGTCATACAGGTCGGCGGTGGCGCGGACCTTTTCTATGTCTTCCTTCTTGATCATTCCCGGCATACGGTCCAGCCTACCAGCGATGCCATAGGTTATGGCTACGCGGCGTATGCAACGCGCGACACACTCAACTTTGCCTTAGGCACACAGCCAGCCGCTCCACGCCATGTATGTCATCCGACACACTCAAGGCCGTTCGGCCAAGCCTACGGTCGGACAACATACATGGCGCTACGCGGCACTTATGAATCTCATTGACTCGCCACACAGGAAACGGGGGTATACGCGTCAGCAGAGAAGGGAGTGGAGGGTCAGGGCGGACGTGTCGGTCAGGCTCGCCACCTGGTCTATGGCCACGCGCAGGCGTTCGCCGTCGCTGCCGGCCTCGCGCCAATCGTCGAGGAACACGTTCTCCAACGCGCTGGACGGTTTGGGATTGTCCGCCATGAACACGTCCACCAGATCGCCGACGATCCGCTGTTCCTCGCCGTGCATCGGCTCGCGTTCGCCGGGCGCCATGACGAAATGCACGGCGATGCCTTTCAGCACCACGATTTCGTAACTGGTTTCCTCGGGAATCACCAGATCGCCGTTGTATCGGGTCAGCGGCTCGTTGCCGTACGTGTCCCGCGTGGCTTGTTCCACGGAACCGGCGAATCGGCCGATCAGATTGCTGGTCATGTTCTTCAATGCGGCGAGCGCGCGTCGCGAACCGTCGAAATAGCCGGGGAACGTGTCGCGCCGGTGCATGCGTGCGAACGCGGCCACCAGCTTGTCTGTGTCCCATTGCGGTCCGTACCAGGCGCGCGCGTCCTCGACGACCGCGTCGATCACTCCGTTTTCGTGCAGTTCGCCCGGATTGAACGCGCCGGTGGCGATGGCGTCCTCCACGTCATGCACGCTGTAGGCGATGTCATCGGACAGGTCCATCACCTGGCATTCGACGGGACGGCGGGTGGTGTCGGGCGCGTGTTGTTTGAGCCAGGCGAACACGTCCGTATCATCCGGATAGACGCAGAATTTCGCGCTGCGCTCCCCTTTCGGATGCGCGGCGGCTTCGGCAAGCGTCCACGGGTATTTGACGGCCGCATCGAGCGCGGCACGCGTCAGATTCACGCCTGCGGAACGTCCGTCGGGAAACAGTATTTTCGGTTCGAGGCGCGTCAATAATCGCAAGGTTTGCGCATTGCCTTCGAAACCACCGATATTGCCGGCGATTTCGGCAAGCGCACGTTCCCCATTATGGCCGAACGGCGGGTGGCCGAGGTCGTGCGCAAGGCAGGCGCAGTCGACCACGTCGGGATCGCAACCGAGCGAAGTGCCGATCTGTCGACCGATTTGCGCGACCTCCAACGTGTGTGTAAGCCGTGTACGTGCGAAATCGTCCGTGCCGGCTACCAGAATCTGCGTTTTCGCGCCGAGCCTGCGCAATGCGGACGAGTGGATGAGTCGGGCGCGGTCGCGTTGGAAGGCGGTGCGGGAGCTGGATTTGGGTGGTTCCGGAGCCCAACGCTCCTCGTCGAACGCGCTGTATCCTTCGCTCGTCATGATGCACCGCCTTCCTATGGGTGCGGCGGCTGCCGCCGCTTTTTACGGGATTACAGGATGCTTGCCGGGTCGAGCTTGGCGAGGTCCTCGGCGGACAATACGTCCGTGGCATGCTCGTACAGGCGCGGAATGCGGTTGCGCAGGCAGGTGAAGATCTCGTAGCTGATGGTGTCGGCGGCACGACCCCAATCGTCCGCGGTCGGTTCGGCGTAATCCTCGCCACGGCCTGGACCGAACAGTTCCACATTGTCGCCTTCGTGGATGCCGAGTTCGGCGGCGGAACCGTGCAGGTCGAGGATGAACTGGTCCATGCACACGCGGCCGGACACACGGTACAGGCGCGGGCCTTCCGCGGTCATCACGCGCACCGGACCACCGGGCTTGGTCACGTGCTTGGCGCCTTCCATGTCGAATCCGGAGGCGGAGCGGTGGATGCCGTCCGCATAGCCGAGCGGCACGATCGCGGTGGAGGTATCGGACGGGGTCAGATACGTACGGCCGTAGGAAATGCCATGTCCGGCCTCCACATCCTTGACGGTGCCGAGCTGCGCCTGCAGGGTCATGGCGGGCTTCAGGCTATACGTGGACGGCGTGCCCATGGCCGGATCGGCTTCGTAACCGTACAGGCCGATGCCCGGACGGGTCAGTTCGAAGTGGATTTCCGGACGGGACAGCGTCGCCGCGGTGTTGGCGAGGTGGCGGATTTCCGGCGGAATGCCGGCCGCCTCCATACGACGGGTGAAGTCCTTGAACGTTTCGACCTGCATGTCGGTGGAGGCAACGAATTCCGGAACGTCCGGTGCGTCGGCGACCGCCAGATGGCTCCACTGGCCGACGATGTGCAGCACGCCTTCCTTGGCGAGCGGCACCAGTTTGGCGAGCGCCGCGTCGAAACCGGCGGGCGTGAAGCCGTTACGGCCGAAGCCGGAATCGACCTTCACATGCACGCGCGCCGTCTTGCCAAGCCTGCGTGCGGCCGCGGCGACGCCGTCGATGCCGGCGAGCGAGCCGACGGAAATGTCGATGTCGTTGTCGACCAGCTCGTCGAACGGCACTTCGGCGCCGCTGTAGACCCATGTCAGAATATGGCAGCGATCAGGGCCGATGCCCGCCTTGCGCAACAACAGCGCTTCATGCGATTGCGCGGTGCCGAGCCACGTGGCGCCGCCTGCGAGCGCGGCAAGCGCGGCGGGGATCAGGCCGTGTCCGTACGCGTCGGCTTTGACGATGCCCATGACGGCGGTGCCGGAATGCGGACCGCCGACGACACTCACCAGATGGCGCATGTTGTCGCGCAGTGCGGCGAGGTCGACGATGGCCTGCGCCGGATACCGCCGCTGGGCGGCCTTGTAGTTCGCTTTGCCTTGTTCGGAGGAGAAATCCCATTCACGTGTTGCGCTCAAAGTCATGGCTCCCATTGTCGCGCCGCTATGTGACAGGTATGGAACATCAGGGACATATGGTGAGACGATTCACGATGTTTTCACGATTTTGTCCGGCAGTGTTTTTTACACTTTCCATACACAAGGCTGTTGCGCATATCGCCGCGGCCTTTCTGATTTCTGGCGTTAAGGCGTGCCAGAGTCCCGGAAATCCGTCCGGTCCAGCCCATTTTTGAAACAATCACAGGGAATCTGACGACCATGGATCTATTTCGCAAGAAGTCGGTGGACCAACTTGTCTCCGAATCGACTCCGCTGAAGCGAACACTGAAAACCTTCGACCTGACCATGCTGGGCATCGGCGCCATCATCGGCACCGGCATCTTCGTGCTCACCGGCAAAGGCGCGCTCACCGCGGGACCGGCATTGTGCGTGTCCTTCCTGCTCGCCGCCGTCTGCTGCGGTTTTGCGGGCCTGTGCTATGCGGAGTTCGCCGCGATGGCACCGGTTTCCGGCTCCGCCTATTCGTACGCGTATCTGGCGTTCGGCGAGTTGATCGCCTTCGTGATCGGTTGGGATCTGATTCTGGAGTACGCGTTGCAGGCGGCCACCGTGTCCGCCGGCTGGTCGGGCTATTTCAACAAGCTGTTGGAAGGCTTCGGCCTGCATCTGCCGGTCGAACTGACCGCCGCATACGGCACCACGCCGGGAGTCACCACGTATTTCAATCTGCCCGGCTTCGTAATCGTGCTTATCATCACGTGGGTGCTGTCCATCGGCATCAACCAGACGAAGAAGACCAACGACATCATGGTGATGATCAAGCTGGCCATCATCGTGCTGTTCATCGTGTGCACCGTCTGGTACATCAATCCCGCCAACTGGAAACCGTTCTCCCCGTATGGCATCTACACGTTCCAGCCGGGTTCGACGCAGCCGTACGGCATCGTGCCGGCCGCGTCGATCGTGTTCTTCAGCTTCATCGGCTTCGACGCCGTCTCCTCCTCCGCCGAGGAGACCATCAATCCGAACAAGACGCTGCCGCGCGGCATCCTGATCTCGCTGGCCGTGTCCACCGTGCTGTACATCATCATGACGCTCATCATGACCGGCGTGGTGCCGTACAAGGAGTTCGCGAAGTTCATCGACGCTCCGGTGGCGGGCGTGATTCTCGAGACCGGCCTCAACTGGCTGGCGTTCATCGTGAACCTCGGCGCGTTGATCGGCATGACCACCGTCATGCTGGTGCAGCTGTACGGCCAGTCCCGCATCTGCTATGCGATGAGCCGCGACGGACTGTTCCCGAAGTTCTTCGGCGAAGTGCATCCGAAGTACCGCACACCGTTCAAGGGCACGTGGTTCTTCGGCATTCTGACGGCCATCGCCGGCGGTTTCATCAACATCAACGTGCTGTTCGAGCTGGTGAACATCGGTACGCTGTCCGCGTTCATCATCGTGTCGGCCGGCATCCTGTGGATGCGCAAGACCCAGCCGGACGCGCATCGTGGCTTCCGTGCGCCGGGCGTGCCGTTCACGCCAATCTGCGCCATCATCTTCTGCCTGATTCTGATCTTCGGTTTGAATTGGGAGACGTGGGTGCGTTTCGCCGTGTGGTTCGCGCTTGGACTGGTCGTGTATTTCACGTACAGCCGCAAGCATTCTCAGCTTAACGAGCCGGGACTGTTCTAATCATCCCTTCATATGGAAAAGGACGTCTCCCGCAGTTTTACGGGAGACGTCCTTTTTTCTACGTTTCTATGTATGCGCAATCACCATTCGTGACGCTGGTAGGCGATACGCGTGGTATCGGTGGGGCGGTCAAGCAGTTGGATCAGGCCGCAGCGGGCGAATCCGTTCGATTCGAGCACGTGCTGCATGGCCTTGTTGTTCGGATGCGTGTCGGCGCGCACGTTGCCGTAATGTTCGATGCACCAGTTGATGCAGTCCTTGGCCGCGCCTTTGACGATTCCCGACGAGGCGATGCGGTGGATGGTCACATACGAGTCATCGTCCAGCCAGGCGCCGTCGATATGCGCGTAGGTGGGATCCTCGCCCGTGCACAGGGCGAACTGGGCGAGCACACGCTCCTTGCCGTCAGCCTCGTCCACCAGCAGCATGGTGCGCTGCTGGCGAATGTCGTCAAGGATCACTTCCTCACGTGGGAACGTGTTTCCCCATTGCGTGGGATTCCCGTTGGCCGCCATAAGCTCACGCGCATGCTGGTAGATTTTCAGCATGACAGGCAGATCATCCATGGTGGCACGACGGAACCGACGTTCGGAAGTGGTTTCGCTCAACCCTTTCACCTCAATTCGACTGTATACCTCTCTCAAGCATTCCAGCCGTCCAAACTACCACGCCCACCGCACAGGCATGGTAACGCTCACACAAGGCGGCGTTCGAACGGGTCGGAGCTGATGCCCTTGGCGAGGATGTCCTTGCACCATTCCTTGGCGGTGAACAGGCTGTGGTCGCGGTAGTTGCCGCAGCTTTCGATGGTGGTTGCCGGCACGTCGTCCCATGTGGCCTCGTAGGCGATGAATTCCAACGATTCCTTCAATGCGCGAGCCACATCCTCGGTGGAATGCTCGCCCCACGTCAGCAGGTGGAAGCCTGTGCGGCATCCGAACGGCGAGCAGTCGATGTAACCGGGGATGCGTTCGCGCAGCAGCACCGCGATGGTGTGTTCGATGGTGTGCAGTCCGCCGGTCGGAATGGCGTTCTCGTTCGGCTGCACCAATCGCAGGTCGTAGTTCGAGATCACGTCGCCGTGGGGGCCGGTTTCCGTATCGATGTAGCGCACATACGGCGCCTTTACTTTGGTGTGGTCCAATTGGAAGCTTTCCACCACCGGCTTGTCTTCCGCCATGTTCTGTCCTTTCGTTGTTGTGTTCACATTCCACTATTCACGGTTCGCGGGCTCAACGTCAACCGTCGTGCCATGCGTGTCTGTTATGGCCGGTTCAAGCCTCGTCGCCGGAATCCTCCCGAATCGCGGCCATGAACCGTTCGCCGTACTGTTTGAGCTTGCTTTCCCCCACACCGTTGACGGCAAGGAACTGGTCGTCAGTGATCGGCTTGACCCGTACCATGTCACGCAACGTCTTGTCGGAGAACACGATGTACGGCGGTTTGCCGAGTTCGCGCGCGATGTCCAGTCGCAGCGCACGCAGCTTCTGGAATAGCGCCTCGTCGCCGTCATCCGGCACGTACGATCCGACAGCGGGAGTGGACACGTCGGGCGTTCGACGCGCACGGGCGTCAGCACGTTTGATCTTCTTGATGTCGTAATGGAATTCGGGTGCGACCGTTTCCGCCGCACGGGGTCCGAAGCCGACGATCGGCAGGCGTCCTTCCGCGATCGTCAGGAAGCCGTCGGTGGCCATCTGGCTCAGCACGTCGCGGATGCGCGCTTCCGGCACTTCGTCGAGCATGCCGAACGACGGCAGGCTTTCGGGGTTGAGATAGCTTAGATCCTGTGCCTTCGAGCCGCGCAGCACCTTGACGATTTTGCCGCTGCCGACATGCTGGTTCACATCGTGCACGCAACGGCTGATGGCTCGGGCGATGTCGGTGACGTCGATGGTTTCGAATGTGTGCTCGCAGTTGGCGCAACCGCCCACGCATTTGCCGTCCGTTTTCGCCGCCGCGCCCGCGGTTTCGCCGAAATACCGGGTCATGTACGCGTGCAGGCAGTCCGTGGTACGGCAGTAGCCGACCATCGCGTCGAGCAGCCGGCGTTTCGACGCGCGTACGGCCTCCTGCTCTTCGGGAGTCAATCGTTCGTTTTCGTAATCCGAATCGAGCAGCCGGCGGCGGGTGACGATGTCCGATTCGTTCCACAACAGCGTGCAGCGGCTTGGTTCGCCGTCTCGTCCGGCGCGACCCGCCTCCTGGTAGTACGCTTCGATGGATTCGGGCATGTTGTGGTGGATGACGAACCGCACGTTGGATTTGTCGATGCCCATGCCGAACGCGTTGGTGGCCACGACCACGGGCACACGGTCGGTGACGAAATCGCGTTGCGCCTTCTCTCGTGCGTCGGCGCTCATACCGCCATGGTAGGCGACGGCGATGGTGCCGATATCCGACACATCCGCACCCCCTGCGGCACGCAATTCGGCGACGGCGCTGTTAAGCGATTCGGCGAGCGCTTCCGTTTCCTTGCGCGTGGCGCAGTAGACGATGCCGGATTCGTCCGGATGGCTGGCGATGTAGGACGCCACCCAGGATGCTTTGTCTTTGCGTGGCATGCTGATGACGTCGAAATACAGGTTCGGCCGGTCGAAACCGGTGACGGTGATGGACGGTGTGTGCAGACCCAGAATCGAAACGATGTCGCGGCGCACGCGTTCGGTGGCGGTGGCGGTGAACGCGGCGACCGTTGGACGTGTGGGCAGTCCGGCGATGAATTCGCCGATGCCAAGATATGAGGAACGGAAGTCCTGCCCCCATTGGGAGACGCAGTGCGCTTCGTCGACGGCGACGAGCGAGATCGGCACACGGACGGCGAAGTTGCGGAATCGTTCGGTTTCCAAACGTTCCGGCGCCACGTACAGCAGTTTGATCTGGCCGGAGAGCGCCCGCGCGAAGACGAGATCCTGTTCGTCCGGCGTCTGAGTGGTGTTGATGAACGCGGCCGGAAGGCCCACGTCGTTCAGGGCGTCGACCTGGTCGCGCATGAGTGAGATCAGCGGCGAGATGACGATGGCGACGCCCGGCAGGATCGCTGCGGGAATCTGATAGCAGATGGATTTGCCGGCGCCGGTGGGCATGACGCCAAGCACGTCGTGTCCGGTGAGGATGGCCGAGACGATGCCGGATTGTCCAGGACGGAACGAATCGTAGCCGAAATAGCGGTTCAGCGCCTCCAATGCGCGGGGGTCTACGGAATCGGCGGAATCAACAGCTTGCGTCATGGTTTCCAAGTGTAGCAATGCCGTGCGTTGACCGCGGAGAACGAAACAGCCGGCGCGGGTCTTGCCCATGCCGGCCGTTTCATGCTTCTATCGGAAATAGGGAATTCAGATCTGGCGGAACGCCTGCTCCAGGTCAGCGATCAGATCGTCCGCGTCCTCAAGGCCGACGGACAGGCGGATCAGGTTGGCGGGCACTTCGAGCGTGGTGCCGGCCACGGAGGCGTGGGTCATGGCGCCCGGATGCTCGATCAGGGATTCCACGCCGCCCAGGGATTCGGCCAGGGTGAACACTTCGGTGGCTCCGGCGAACTTCTTGGCCGCTTCGAAACCGGCGGCGATCTGGATGGAGATCATGCCGCCGAAACCGCCGTGCATCTGGCGTGCCGCGATGTCGTGGCCCGGGTGGGATTCGAGCCCCGGATACCATACGCGTTCCACTTCGGGGCGGGTTTCGAGCCACTGGGCCACTTTCATGGCGTTGCGGCTGTGCTGCTTGACGCGCAGGTCGAGGGTTTTGAGGCCTCGGATGTCAAGCCAGGAGTCGAACGGGGACGGAACCGCGCCGGCCGCGTTCTGCAGGAAGGCCACCGCGTCGCGTGTTTCCTTGTCGTTCAGGACCACCGCGCCGCCGACCACGTCAGAGTGGCCGCCGATGTACTTGGTGGTGGAGTAGACGACCACGTCGGCGCCGTCTGCGAGCGGATGCTGCAATACCGGGGATGCGAAGGTGTTGTCCACGACCACTTTGGTGCCGTGCGCGTGCGCCACGGCCGCGGTGTCGGCGATGTCGGTGATGTTGAGCAGCGGGTTGGACGGGGTTTCCACCCAGATGTACGCGTACTGCTTCTTGGCGAGCGCGGCTGAGACGGCGGCCGTGTCGGTGATGTCCACCACGTCGAGGCCGATGCCCCACGGCACGAACACCTTGGACAGCAGACGGTAGGTGCCGCCGTACACGTCGTTGCCGAGCAGGATGTTGTCGCCGGGCTTCAGGGTGGAGCGCAGCAGCACGTCGATGGCGGCAAGTCCGGAGGAGAAGCTTAACGCGTATTTCGCGCCTTCCACGGCGGCGAGCTGCTCGTCGAAGCTGTTGCGGGTCGGGTTGATGGAACGGCTGTAGTCGTAGCCGTTGCGCAGGCCGCCGACACCATCCTGCTTGAAGGTGGAGGTCATGTAGATGGGGGTGACCACGGCTCCGGTGGTCGGGTCGGGTTCCTGGCCTGCGTGGATGGCGCGGGTGGCGAGAGCGGTGGCGTTGAGGGCTTCGGTGTTGGTCGAGATGGTCATGATGGGAACTCCTTGGAAGTATCGGATGGTTTGGGTCGTTCGGATGATTGGCATTGGTTTCAAAGGTGCGATCGGGCTGCCGGACAGTCGTTTGACGGTCTTTTACAGGTACTGTTCGGCGAGGCTGGGCTTGGTGGTGCGTTCCACGACGTCGGCGAATCCGTTGGCGCGCATCCAGTCGTCGTTGAAGATCTTCTCCATGTAGCTGCGGCCGGAATCGGGCATCAGCACCACGACGAGCTGGTTTTCGTCGAGGTCGTGCTCGCGGGCGTATTTCAGCGCGGAGAACACGGCCATGCCGGATGAGCCGCCGACGAGCAGTCCTTCCTCGTTGGCAAGGCGTCGGGTCATTTCGAAGGCTTCCGCGTCGGTGACCTGCACGATCTCGTCGGGAAGGCTCCGATCAAAGGCCTTCGGATAGAAGTCCTCGCCGACGCCTTCGATCTGGTATTGGTGCACGTCGTTCGGGTCGGAGTAGATGGAGCCTTCCGGATCGGCGCCGATGACCTGCACCGCGCCGTTGGACACGTCCTTCAGATAGTGTCCGGTGCCGGAGATGGTGCCGCCGGTGCCGATGCCCGCCACGAAATGCGTGACCTTGTGGTCGGTGGCCTCCCAGATTTCCGGACCAGTGGTGTGGTAGTGGCTTTCGGGACCGTTCGGATTGTCGTACTGGTTGGGGCGGTAGCCGCCGGGAATCGCCTTGGCGAGACGGTCCGCCACCTGGTAGTAGGAGCGCGGGTCGTCCGGACCGGCGTCGGTGGGGGTTACGACCACTTCGGCGCCGTATGCGCGCAGCACCGCACGCTTGGCTTCGGAAACCTTGTCCGGCAGGGTGAAGATCGCACGGTATCCGCGCTGCAAAGCCACGAGCGCGAGTCCGACACCGGTGTTGCCGGAGGTCGGTTCCACGATCACACCGCCGGGCTTCAGTTCGCCGCTGCGTTCGGCCGCGTCGATGATGCGTTCGGCGATGCGGTCCTTGGACGAGCCGCCGGGGTTCAGGTATTCGACCTTCACCGCGATGGTGGCTTTGATGCCGTCGGTCACGTGGTTGAGTTTGACGAGCGGGGTGTTGCCGATGAGTTCGGACAGCGAGTTGTGGATGGTCATGGCGTTTCCTTTGCGTGCGGTGCTTGATTCGTGGGCTTTCGAGATGTGCGATTTTCGTCGTATGTCGAGAAGCTCGCGTTCGTCACGTGCAGCTGTTGAAACGGGACCCATTGCGATGGCATCTTGCCATCCGTTTGCGTAACGGTATGCCAATCATTGCCGGGATACCATATGCCGGATGATGTATGGCGATTCGTCTGCGACCTGCTGGATTCGCGGCCGCCTGTCGGAATGTCCTATCTCAAGCTATGCGTCGATGAACCACGCGCCCCTCGGGCGGTTGGTCAGCGACAGCAACAACATGAGAAATTGAACATGACTCACACACTACCACAGCCGCGGACATCGGCGTGTTGCCCATGCCGAGCATCGTCACCACCATACCGGCAGCAACTGCGGAACACGCACCTCACGACGCCGGATCAACAGCCAGCACAACAAGTTGCCGAAGATCATCACACCTACGAAAAGCACCATCATCGGCCAGAACGTGTAGGCCTGATCGTATACGAGACGCTCGTTGGATGTGCCGTACATCGCCGCGGGCGCCGCCTGTCCCTCCCGCCACATCAGGCACCAGCGCCCATGCAGCGCCTCGAGCAGCTTCCATATCACCGGATTGACATCGGTGGCGGACCTGTTCATCAGCCACGGGCGGGCCGCCCATGCCACGCATGCGGACGCCACCAAGGCGATCGTCCCGTACCGGTTGACCCGTGCCAGCAGTTCCCCGACGCATTGGCCCAGAATCACCGCCGAGGCGACCAACAGGAACACCGCCAGGAACAGCAGCATCGGATTGGCCGTATCGCCTCGCACGCCTGTTCTCATGGCCGCGTATGAACCGCCCAGATCACGGTTCAGGAATCGCAATCGTCCGAACGCGTCGGATGGAGGCGTGCAGGCCAGCCACTGCAGGTCTCTGCCGACGCGGAACGTGATGAGGATGTCCGCATCACGGTTCGGCGTGAGCGTGAAGCCAAACGTCACCACCGCCGAGCAGGCGAAGGCGAAACAGAGATTGGCGAGCATCTGGGTCCAGCAATACACGCCCCTGCCCACGCCCATGGATATCAGGGAGCGGAAGCCGCTCGCCGCCAGGACCGCAGCCACGACGGCCCCCATCGCCAACGTCGGACCAAGCACATGGTATTCCACCACATAATGACCTCCGGATACCAAGGCCAAAATCAGACCCCACAGCCACGGCACGCAATAACCGGCCAACACGTACGCCATCAACACGACGCAACGCGCGGCAAGCTGCCTTGTCAGCGCGAACCGCATCCCGGCCGACAAGCCTTTCACTTCATCCATCATGACGCATACCCCTTGTCCATGCCGGTAATCTGGATGACATACTCATTGAGATCGAAAGACCTCATGACAACGTCCTCCGGCATCGGTGCAGATGGCACGCCACGCACGCCGACAGTCAGCAGACCACCGAGAACGGTTTCCGACAGCGTACGCAAACCATTGTCGGCCAAGTACCGCCGCACCGATCCGACCGGCCCCGACAGCATCCGCCCACGTTGTGCCAACTCGTTCATGTCGAAGGATTCCAGCACCTGCCCATGGTCGAGGACCACGGCATGTTCGACCAGTCCCTCCACCTCCGTTATGAGATGGGTGGATATGATCATGGTGCGAGGTCTGTCGCCATACGACTCAATCACGAAGCGGTAACACAGGTCACGGGCCGCAGCGTCAAGACCATCAGTCGCTTCATCAAGCAACACGATATCGGTCGGCGCGCAAAGCGCGGCAACCAGCTTCGCCGCGCCACGCTGACCGGTGGACAGTCTCATGAAACGAGCATCAGGCCGCAGCCCGAAAGCCTGCATCATACGCCCCGCCAACACATCATCGAATCCGCCGTATCGCCGCGAGATCAGACGGAACACCGATCGCAGACGCCATTCGACAGGATATGGCCAAGTCTCGTCCATCAGCATGAGACGTTTCCGCATGCCGCCACCATCCGTCATACGGTTGCCGTCGAACGACACACTGCCGGCATCGGCCACGAGTCGGTTCGCGATGATGTTCAGCAATGTGCTTTTGCCGGCACCATTGCGCCCGAACAGACCATGTATCGCGCCGCTCCGTAATTCCAGATTCACTCCGTTGAGCAGGGACGTTCCATGACGGCTCTTGCTCAGATCGCTGATGACCAGACTCATCGATAGGTCCTTCCGATGATGCGCTGTAGTTGTTCGCAGCTGATGCCAAGCGCCTTTGCCTGCGCGACGAGTTCGACGACCCGCGTGGTGAGCAGTTCCTCGCGTTTGGCGTCACGAGCCTTCTCCCGTGCTCCCGTGGTGACGAACATGCCAAGGCCGCGTCTTTTCTCCAGCAGACCCTGATCGACCAGGAGATTCATGCCTTTGAGCACCGTGGCGGGATTGATCGCATACGTGGACGAGATCTCGGTGGTGCTGGGCACCTGCTCGCCTTCCGCGAAGGCACCGGAGACGATGGCTTCGCTGATTTGTTCGGCCACCTGCCGGAACAATGGCGTCGTTCCCGAAAAATCGAATCGCATCCGACGCCTCCAGCCGCCTAGTCGGTTCAATATCAACGTCATCCACTCTAACCGTTGGTCTGCCGCGATGCGGCAACGAACAGCCGGCGAAGCATCTCTCAAGGACACGGCACACGTCATGCGCGTGCCTTGAAATAGGCGAACAACTGCCGTTCGCGGATCGTCATACCCCCAACCGCAGTCCCGGCAAGCATCCCGACCGACATGGCGCCCGGAACACGGCATAGCATCGCGACAACCGGCATCGCGTCACCGGATCCGGTCAATATGAGCGGCACAATCGCGACAACCGGCAGACATGCCACGCAAGACGCCGCCACCGTGGCCAGCGTCTCCAAAAACAGCTGCAGCAGCATCGCGGTTTTCGGATACCCCGCATGCAACGCGCTCGCTATCTCGATTCTGCGCATGCAAACCGATGCGAACCCCAACGCCATTGCGATGACGAACATCAACAGTGGCGCATACCGGGTGATGCGGGCATCGAAATCCGCCGGGCCAGGCATATGCGACCCCAGCATGGTATTGATCCGGCTGATTTTCGCATGCGGCGTTTCGTTGCTTCCACTCGTCCCGGCAGAGGTGGAGCTCGCAGCGGCGCCGACACCGGATTCGGCATCGGCGCGAATGGAGACACGCAGCAGGCTTTCGATACCGTCGGGAACCGGCCACGCACGGACCAGACAGGTGTCATAGGCCTTGGTATCGTTGCCGGGCGAGATAATCGCATAGCCGTATGTTGGTTGCCTTCCGTCGCTTGGCCAATCGAACGTCGCGGAAACACGCATGCGTGCGCCACCGACGAGCGGCAGCACCGTGCCGGCATGCGCGCCATACGTGCGCGCCACAGCCGTCGACATGATCACACCGGAATTGTCCTTCCGTATCCCTGTCGCCGCGAATACCTGCGCGACATGTGCGCTTGCCTCGTATGTCGGAATCTCGGTCGCGGGCAATGACGCAATGCGCACGCGGTCGGACGACTGCCGGAGGGCGGCGGCGCCCAACACTCCGTTCGCGGAACGCAGCCCTTCGCAGGCCGCGCCGTCGATTCCTCCCTGCAAAGTGATCGCATAGGTGGAGGCACCTGATTCCTTCCATTTCCGGGCATCGCCGATCAACCCCGTCATCTGCGTCAGGTCTGCGCACATGCATGCGACCGCGCATATCGACAGCAGCAGCCAGATAAGCGCGCATCGGCTCGTTCCAGTGGCGACGTTGCGCCAAGTCTCACGCAGCACCGCTTTCAACCGCATCGGTTTCATTGGTAATCCTCCAAATCGATGACATCGGTGGCGGCGTCGCGCGTGCGATGATCATGCGTGGCGACCACCACGATCATGCCCTGTCTTGACAACGCGCCCAGTCGCGCATTCACCGTATCCGCCGTATGTACATCGAGTTGCGCGGTCGGCTCATCGACCAGCAGCAGATCGGCGCCCGACGCCACGCCACGCGCCAGCATGAGCCGTTGAGCCTCTCCTCCGGACAGCTCCCGGTATTCGCTGGACGCGCGCTCCGCCAGACCGAACTGGGCAAGCAGCTCGCACGCACGCGCCTCCGCCTGCGGCACATCCAACCCCCGCGCAAGATAAGGCAGAGTCACATGGTCGATCACGCTTCGGCGCGCCACTCCGATGGGATTTTGGAACACCCAGCTGGTTTTCCCGATGTTCAGCCGCTGAATGGATCCTTCCGACGGCTTCACCCATCCCGCCAATATGGACAACAATGTGCTTTTGCCCGAACCGGAAGGCCCCACCAGCGCGTACACGCGATCGGGCCGCAGGTCAGCATTTAACGAACGGAACAGCCAAGTGTCTCCAGTGAATGTGTGACCGACATCGCGCAACGTCACCAGTTTTCCCGGCGTCCGCTCATCATCCCCCTTCATCAGAGGACCCGTGGAATCAACGGGATCACTCATCGGCATGGTTTGCCTCCTTGCGGATTCGTGCGCACTTTGCCCAATGCCGCGCCGGAATCGACCGTGGCCATTGAGCGCCCCAAACGGGAGCCGATCACGGTGACCGCGACGGGCTTGCCATCGGACACCACGCAGGCCTGTTCATCATGTTGCGCGTAGAAAGCGGTGGGTGGCAGCGACCATACATCGATTGGAGTTTTCAGGAGCCATTGCAGGGTGAAGGTCACATCCGACGCGCCGTCCGACGCGCTCTCGGAGGACTCAGCTGTGCCGGACGCCTGCCGATAGGCGTCGCTGCCCAGCAATGCCGCCAGCGTCGATGAGTCGGTGATTGCCGTCGTTTGTTGCGGCATGTCGACCATTCGACCGTCCACGTCAAGCACCCGATCTCCTGCGACCACCTCGTCCTGCGGCATGGTCACGGATACCGATTGCGATTGCGAATCGGTGGTCAACAGTTCGGATTTCACGTCGATTGATGCGCCGATGCCGGCAACGCAGGAACGGATCGTCACGGATTGCCCATCCAACCACACGTAAGCGTCTTTGGCTAGCGTCCACCCGTTGTCCTTGACCAGCCGTGCCGCGCCGACGGTATCGGCGAGCGCATTGTATGCGAGAATCGTGTCCCAGGTCATCGCATCGCCGTCGGGGGCCGCATATCCAAGCCGTCGCAGCTCGGCGTTCAGCGCCGCCACGTCGCGGCTTCGCATACCGGACTGCAGGTCGCGGAACGGCGGAACGGCGGTATGCAACGACAGCAGCGGCACTTCATCCACTGCGATGAAGCTTGTTCCGGAATCGATGGTTTGTCCGGGCGCGCAACCATAGGCGGTGATGGTGCCCGATTTGGGCGAGGCCACGGTGCGCCCCGTTCCGGTATGGACCGTGACGGTGACGTCTCGAGCATCATCGAACCGGCTTTTCGCCGCAGTGATCGAACCGGAGGCCGTTGAGGATCGCAACGATTGGGGTATGGCCGGTCGGACCAGCAGGAATCCGCATCCGACGCCTGCCGCCAATGCGATGACTACCAACAGCGCGACGACCGACATGGCCAATGGCTGACGTCGTCGCGTCGCCGGCCGCCGCTTTCCATCCGCATCCGTCCGTCGGTTCCGAACATGCGACCATGCTCTGACGGGTGTTTTGCCGCCCGCCATCACAATGCCCCACATTGTTCGATGATGGCCGCTTTGCGTTTGTCGTAGGCGGGATTGTCCTTGAGGGCGTATTTGCCGATCAGGTCATCGAAGCTCGTTCCGCCGGATTCGCCCATCGTCGCCAGCTCGTCGTAGGCGTCGGCGGTCACGGAGTCGTCCACGATGCCGTGTTTTTTCAGGCAGGCCAGTGTCTTGTCGTTCTGCTGGCGCGCGAGTTGGTCGGTATCGACGTTCTCGGGATTCTCCTTGAGGCTCAGATACAGGTCGACGATGTTCTTGTATTGGGTCTCATTCTGGCAGGCTTCGTCAGCGGCATTGGTGGCGGCAATCTCATCTTCGCTCAAGTTGCGCTTGTCAAGCGCGTTGTCTCCGTAGGACGGGCTGATCGACCCACCGGGGTATCGCGCCTCGCCGGTGTCCACTGTGATGCCTTTCGAGGTCAGGCATTGCGCGTAGCTGGAACCAAGCTGGACCAACTCCTCTTCCGTGATTTTGCCGTCCTCGAGAATCTGGGCGGCTTCAGTGCTACCGGAGTTCTTGATTTTTGCGATTTCGTCCCGATACGACGCGTCCGCGGCGTTGGCGTCCGCATCGCCGCTGATGGCGGACGCCTGGCCCCGTGACGACTGCTCTTGCTTCCGATCTCCTGCCGTGCCGCACGCGCCCAACGATATGCTCAAAGCAAGAACCGTCAGTATTGTCACGATTCGCCGTGGCCGTTGCATCCCGTGGCTTTGATATGTTCCATGCGTCATCGCAGTCCCCCGATCATGAACATCCGGTCATGCCGGACCATCCATCCTGTTGGTTACATGGTTAGTTACATAACTAACTAACCATGTAACCAACAATATCGACCGACACGCAATCGGTCAAATCGTTATAGAAAAGAGACGCACCACGAATATGCGAGACTGTATGGCGCGCACGGATGAGGCATGCGGAGCGACACCTACAGCGAGGCGGCCTGCACCAATCGCTTGGTGTACTCGTCCTGCGGATGGCCCAGCACCTGGTCCGTCGGGCCGACTTCGACCGCGCGCCCGTCGTGCAGGACCAGAATGCGGTCCGCGATGTGCTGCACCACGCCCAGATCGTGGGACACCATGATGATCGCCATATCGGGCTGCGATTCGCGAATCGCGGCGAACGCGTCGAGGATGCGCACCCGCGCGGCCACGTCGATGGCGCTCATCGGCTCGTCGGCGAGCAGCACCTTCGGCCCGTCCACGATGGCGCGGGCGATCGCAGCGCGCTGCGCCTGCCCTCCGGACAGGTCGACAGGGAAACGGTTGGCGAACGTTCCCGGATCGAGGCTCACCATTTCCAGCACTTCGGCCACGCGTTCCGCGACGCGTTCCCGTGGCCAATCCGGATGATGCATTCGCAATGGCTCGCCTATGGATCGGCCGATGCGCCATCGCGGATCCAACGAATCGAACGGGCTTTGGAACACCAATCCGGACTGCATGCGCAACTTGCGCGCCACATCGCCACGAACCGGCTCGCCGCAGTATTCGACGCTGCCGCCGTCCGCGGATTCAAGTCCCAGCAGCACGCGGGTCAGCGTGGTCTTGCCCGATCCGGAGCCGCCGATCACGGCGAGGCACTCCCCCGCACGCACGTCCACATCCACGCCGAACAGCACCTGACGGCGGTCATGTTTCGCGCCATACCATTTGTCGAGGCCGCGGCCGCGCAGCACCATTCCTTCGTTCACGTCAGTCATGGTCCGCCTCCTTTTGCGCGGGATTCCGCACGGATTCCCGCCCGGCATCCTGCCCTGCGTGCAACGACAACGCGCGGGCCGACCGGACCAGCCTGTGTCCCGCGTCGGTGTGCGGATGGTCCAGAAGCGCGGTCGTATCGCCGGATTCCTCAATCCGCCCGTTTTCAAGCACGTAACAGCGCGTGGTGGCCCTGTTCAGCACCGCGAAATCGTGCGTGATGAACAGCATCGACGCGCCCGACTCGTCCACCAGCGACGTGAGCAGGTCCACGATCTGCCGTTGCGTGATCGAATCCAATGCGGTGGTCGGTTCGTCGGCGATGATCAGCCGTGGCGAGGTGACGAGCGCCGTGGCGATGCCGACGCGTTGGCGTTGGCCGCCCGACAGTTCATGCGGGTATTTCGCCAGCACGTCCTCGCCGAGGCCGACCTTGGCAAGCATCGCTGTGACGCGTTCCGACCGTTCGGCAAGCGACAGATCGTAATGCAGGTACAGCGGAAGACCGACCTGTTGCGCCACGGTCATCACCGGATTCAACGCGGCGGACGGATTCTGGAACACCATGCCCACGTACCGTCCGCGCAGGTCGGCGACCGCTGCGTCCGACGCGCCGACAATCTGCGTACCACCCAATTCGACGCTGCCCGTCACCTGTGCGGTCGCCGGCAGCAGACCCATCATGGCGCGGGCGATCATCGATTTGCCGGAACCGGACGAGCCGACCAAGCCGACACGTTCGCCGTCGGCGATGTCCAAATCGACATCATCGACGATCGGCTTGCCGTTGATGGCGATGTTCAGATGACGTATGACGGCGCTCATGCGGCCTCCCTCAACGCGGGATTGGTTAGCGGATCGAGCGCGTCGCGCAACGCGTCGCCGAACAGGTTCAACGCGACCACCACCATGGTGACGACCAGGCCGGGCCATAGGACGGCCATGGGATAGATGCTGATGAATTTCACGGACGTGGACAGCGAATGCCCCCAACTGGGCACGCCGGCTCCGACGCCGACGCCCAGATACGTGAGTCCCGCCTCCGCCAGCAGCGAGGTGCCGGCGCTCATGGACAACTGCACGCACAATACCGGCAGCGTGTTCGGCACGATATGCGTGAAGAACACGCGCACGGAGCTTGCCCCCGACCATAATGCCGATTCGACGTATGCCGAACGTGCGGCGAGCAGTGCGGAGGGCCGTAGGATGCGTGCCAGGTTCAGCCCGTACGCGCAACCGCAGGCGGCGATGACCACCGCGGCGGACGCGCCGAACGGCACGGAAAGAATCAATGCGATGAGCACCGTCGGAATGGAGATCAGCGCGTCGACCACCACCACCGATGTGGACGCGAGCGCACCGGAACGCGATACCATGGCGGCGACCAGCAGCAGTCCGATCGCGGCGGCGACGATGACGGTGAGCACGGCGATCATGAGATTCGTGCGGGAGCCGGCCATCAGCCAGCTCAGCACGTCGGCACCGGTGCCGTCGGTGCCCAACGGGTGCGCTGCGGACGGGGAGGCCCACGCGTTGAATCCGTTGGTGTCGAGCAGCGAATACGGCGTCCATACGAGGGACAGGGCGGATACGAGCAGCCATGCTCCGATGACGATCAGCGCGTATTTGCCGCCGGCCTTGGCCCAGATGGTCGAAAGCACGGTTTTCATGGTGGCAGTGGATGTCACGTCGATGACGGATCGCATGGGTCTCGACGTAGTTTGCGCGGACGACGCCGGTTGCGAGGATGGTGCGGGTTTCGATGCGTTCATGCTTCCGCCTTTCCCGAAACGACGCCGGAATGCTTCAACCGCGGGTCGAGCGCGCGGTGCGTCAGATCGACCACGAGACCCAGCAGCAGGAAGAACGCAGCCAGCAGGAACAGTTCGCTTTGCACTGCGATCAGGTCGCGGTTGCCGACGTCGGTGACCAGCATGGCGCCAAGACCCGGCAGGGCGAACAGGTTTTCCACCACCATCACGCCGGTGATCATTTGCGCGAAGGTCAGGCCGACCACCGACACCAGTTGCGCAGTGGCCAGACGCAACGCCACGCGCAATACCGCCTGTTTGCGGGTCATGCCGCAGGCCATGGCCATGTCCACCGCCTGCGATGAGGCCATATCCCCCACTGCGGCACGCGTGTAGCGCATGATGGACGCGCCGGCTGTGATGCCGGTGGTGAGCGCCGGCATCAGCAGACAGGACAGGGCCTTTCCCGGCGTGGCCCAGCCGGTGTCGGGGAAGCCTTGCGCGGGCAGCAATCCCAACAGTCCCGTGCCACGGGAGAACAGCAGGATCAGCAGTAGGCCGCCCCACAATGCGGGCACCGCGCCGCCCACGATCGCAATGCCGTGAAACAGGCCGCGCAGCCGCGGATTGCGAGTCAGGACGGCCGCGCAGCCAAGCGGCAGGCCGATCGCCAGCGCGATCAGCAGGCTCAGCACAATCAGAGGGAACGTTACGGCGGCGCGCATGGCGATCTGCCGCGCGACCGGCCGTCCGCCGACTGTGGACACGCCGAGGTCGCCATGCAGCAGGCCCGCCATCCAATCGCCATATTGTGCGACGAGCGGCTTGTCCAAGCCGAATTCGGCGCGCAGCGACGCAATGCGTTCGGGGGTGGCGTTCGTGCCGGCGATGACCGCGGCGACGTCTCCCGGCAATACGCGCAGCATCACGAACACCAGCGCGGACAGGCCCACCAAAGCCGCTACGAACAGCGCCAGCCGCTTTCCCACGAATCGCATGGAAATACCGTTCCCTTACTTATTCTTGGAGATCTGCCACAACGGCAGCACCGTCTGGCTGAGCTTGCTGGGGAAGCCCTGCACGTGCTTGTCGACGGCCACCGTCACGCGGTAGCCGAACAGCCAGTCCGCCGGCGCGTCCTCGCTTACGGCCTTCGCCGCCTGCTTCAGGTATTTCGCGCTGTCGGCCTCGTCGGTGGCTTCCAAAGCCTTGGCGTACAGTTTCTGCGCCTGCTTGCCGTCGTAATGGTAGTAGTAGTCCGGCGTGGTCCACTTGTAGAAGTCGTGGCTTTCGGCGTGGTCCACCAATGACAGCTCGTAGTCGCCGTTGGCGTGCACGTTCTGCAGCCATGTGGAGAATTCCACATAGTCGATCTTCAAATCGATGCCGATTTTGGCGAGCTGGCTCTTGAGCTGGTCGCCCAGTTCGGTGCCGTACGTGTTGGCGTAGGTGAGGGTGAGCCGCAACGGCTTGTCGGTGGTATAACCGGCTTCCTTCATAAGTTCCTTGGCCTTGTCCACGTTGTACGGGTACAGGCCGGTCAGGTCCTCGTAACCGGGGTCGACGGACGGGATCGGACCGCCGAGCGCGTAGTCGACGTTGCCTCGGGAGGCGATGATCTCCTTGTGGTTGATGGCGTAGCGGATGGCCTGGCGGACGCGCTTGTCCTTGAGTTTGGCGTTCGTGCAGTTGAAGGCGAGGACGAACTTGTCACTGCCGTCGGCCGCGGACACCGTGTATGTGCTGGCATCCAATGATTTGGCGAGCGTGGCGTTCACCGGGGAAAGCACGTCGACGTCACCGCTTTTCAGCGCGTTGACGGCTGCGTTGTCGTCGGTGAGGAAGCGGATCACCACGTTCTGGGTGGCGGGCTTGTGCGCGGTTCCCCAATATTTCGCATTGGCTTTGAGCACCATTTTGCTGGCCGAGTCGAAGGATTCGACGGTATACGGGCCGGAGCCGACCGCTTCGGTTTTCGCGTTGTATTTGGCGTTTTTGTCGAACACGAGGCCAGGACGTCCGGTCAGATACCACAGCAGGTTGGAGTCGGGGGTGGAAAGGGTGAGCTTGACCGTGTTGGCGTCCACCGCTTCGGCCTTGTCGAGGCTGGCCACCTGGTTGGCGTTGTAGTACTGCTTCTCCTTGAGCTGGTTGATGGACCAGGCCACGTCGTCAGCGTCGAGCTTGTCGCCGTTGGAGAAGGTCATGTTCTGGTTGAGATGGAACGTATACGTTGTGCCGTCGTTGGAAATATCCCAGCTTTTCGCCAGTCCCGGCTGCACTTTGTTGTCGGAGTCGCGCGACAGCAGCGCTTCGTAGACGTTGCCGATCAGCACCTGTTCGATGGCCGATCCGGACTGGTGGCGGATGTCGAGGCTGACCGGGGCGAGTTTGAGCCCGATGGTGACGGTGTCGGCTTTAGTTACGCCGGAAGTGTTCGCGTCATCGTTTTTGCCGCGCGTCACTGCAATGGCGACGATCACCGCGACGGCGGCGATGATGGCGATCAACGCGATAAGCCACTTCTTCGGGCCTTGCGATTTCGCGCCGTTCGACGATTTCGCACGCGCGTTCAGCGTGGCGTCGGTGCTTGCCGTGGACTGCGGCTGCTGTTCGTTCTCCTGTTTGGTTGCGTCGGCTTCGCCGTGCGCACCGGTAGGTGACGACATGGGATTTCTCCTCTTCGTATTTTCGATTATGTGTTGTGATTGCGGTTGACCGCCTGCGTGAGGTCGATCACCACAGCCTGATTCTACCGTCCGCCATACCCGCGGCCCGTTCGGATTCGCCCGCAAAGCGCGCGGAGGCTTCGGCCCGGTTATATACTTGACGCAGTCGCGGCAGGTCACAACGAGAAGGACGGTTGATCCATGGCGCATATTCTTTTGGGGGTCACCGGCAGCATCGCCGCGTTCAAGGCCTGCCATCTCGCCTCCGATTGGAGCA
>OKUO01000155.1_pt1 | contig 28006 bp, 22 predicted proteins | sample 1606481 | NCBI WGS metagenome assembly OKUO01 (sample SAMEA3882503, study PRJEB24775) | human gut metagenome | biome: human-associated habitat; feature: intestine environment; material: feces | place: Netherlands | collected 2009/2010
GACCCAGTCCAGCCTGCTGCTGACCGGCCCCAATGTCCACGCGGGCTATGTGCGGCAGATCATCAACCTGACCCAGACCACCTCCGGCAGCTACCTGCTCATGTCCAGCCTCGACATCTCCCGGCGGAACCTCGCGCTGCGGGGCCGGCAGGTGTTCCATCAGGTGGCCGACATGGCCGAGTACGCCCGCGAGGAGATCAACGCCGTGGGCGGCTACTACGCCTTTGGCAAGGAGCTGTGCAACGGCAACTCGGTGTTCGACTTTGACACCACCAAGCTCAGCGTCCACACGCTGGACATCGGCCTCGCCGGCATCGAGGTCTACGACATCCTGCGGGATGAGTACGACATCCAGATCGAGTTCGGCGACATTGGCAACATCCTTGCCTACCTTTCCATCGGCGACCGCCCGCAGGAGGTGGAGCGTCTGGTCAGCGCGCTGGCCGAGATCAAGCGCCGCTACCGCACCGACGGCGCGGGCCTGCTGAGCCAGGAATACATCGACCCCGTTGTGGCCGCCAGCCCGCAGGAAGCGTTCTATGCGCCCAAAAAGAGCCTGCCGCTCCGGGAGACCGAGGGCATGGTGTGCAGCGAGTTCGTCATGTGCTATCCCCCGGGCATCCCCATCCTTGCCCCGGGCGAGCGCATCACCGCGCAGATCTTGGATTATATCGAGTATGCCAAGGCCAAGGGCTGCAGCATGACCGGCCCCGAGGACCCGGACATCCTGCGCCTGAATGTGCTGGCTTGACAGGGAGGTTTGCAGTATGGAAATGTGGTTTTCGGAATTTCATACACCGGATGTGAAGCATAGTATCCGGGTAAACCGTCAGCTTTATTCAAAGCAGAGTGACTATCAGAGAATTGATATTTTTGAGACACCGGAATTTGGTCGTGTTCTGACTCTGGATGGAAATGTAATGCTGACAGAGCGTGACGAATTTATTTATGATGAGATGATCACGCATGTGCCGATGTCGGTCCATAAAGAGGCAAGAGACATTCTGGTAATCGGTGCCGGAGATGGCGGCGTTGTCCGTGAACTGACCAGATATGACCGTGTTCGCCATATTGATCTGGTAGAGATGGATCCTATGGTAGTAGAAGCCTGTCGCGCATATCTTCCGGGAAATGCCTGCAGGCTGGATGACAGGAGAGTGCACCTTCATTATGAAAATGCGTTGAAATATATACGCCGCTGCGAAAATAAATATGATCTTATTATTGTAGATTCCTCGGATCCCTTTGGCCCATCGGAGGGATTATTTACCCGTGAATTTTACGGAAACTGCTATAATGCGCTGAAGTCGGATGGAATCATGGTTAATCAGCAGGGAAGTCCTTTTTATTCCGAGGATGCGCATGCCATGCAGCGCAGTCACAAAAGAATTGCCAGTACTTTCCAGATCAGCCGTGTTTACCAGGCTCATATTCCTACCTTTGCTGCCGGCTACTGGCTGTTTGGCTTTGCAAGTAAAAAATATCATCCTGTGGATGACCTGGATTCGAAGGCATGGAATTCACTGAATCTTCGCACCCGTTACTATACTACAAGGCTTCACAAAGGTGCATTTTATCTTCCGGCTTTTCTGGAGGAAATGCTTCAGGAGGTGGAGGACTGATTTATGATCTTACCAAATATTGAAAATTTTATCGGTTGTGACAGCAGCTTTGAGGAAGCAGAAATTGTTCTTTACGGAGCTCCCTTTGATTCGACCACAAGCTTTCGTCCGGGAGCCAGGTTCGGTCCTTCTGCCATTCGTCATGAAAGCTTTGGACTGGAAACCTACAGCCCTTATCAGGATCGTGACCTTATGGATATCCGGGTATTTGACAGTGGAGATCTAGAGCTTTGCTTCGGCAGCAGTGAAAAGGCGCTTGCTGATATACAGGATCGTGCAGAGGAAATCCTGAAAGAGGGAAAAATGCCGCTGCTTCTGGGGGGAGAGCATCTGGTGACACTGGCTGCTGTGAGAGCTGTCGCCGGGAGATATCCGGGACTTCATATTATTCATTTTGATGCGCACGCAGATTTAAGAGACGATTATCTTGGTGCTCATTTAAGTCATGCGTGTGTTATCCGCAGATGCTATGATATTCTGGGAGATGGGAGGATACATCAGTTTTGTATCCGAAGCGGGGAAAGAGAAGAATTCCGGTTTGCAAAAGAGCATACAGATTTTCATCCCTTTACCTTTGAAGGCCTGGAAGAAACCGTACAGGAATTGGCCAGGAAGCAGGTTCCGGTATATTTTACCATTGATCTGGACTGTCTGGATCCATCTGTATTTCCGGGAACCGGTACACCGGAGGCAGGAGGCGTAAGCTTCCTTGAATTGCTCGCTGCTATCCGGAAGGTATCAGAATTAAATATTGTGGGAGCAGATGTCAATGAGCTGGCACCTATGCTGGATCCAAGCGGTGTTTCCACAGCTACAGCATGTAAGGTGGTCAGGGAACTGCTGCTGGCGGTGGCAAAATAAAAACAGTTACGAAAATTGAGTATAAAAAAGGAGACAAAAAACATGAGCAGAGTACTTGTAATCGGCTGCGGCGGAGTAGCCAGTGTAGCAATCCAGAAGTGTTGTCAGGCAGATACTGTATTTACAGAACTGTGTATAGCAAGCAGGACAAAAGAAAAATGTGATGCACTTGCCCGGAAACTGGAAGGAAAAACAAAAACAGTTATTACCACCGCAAAGGTGGATGCGGATGATGTAAACCAGCTGATCCAGCTGATCAATAGTTACAAACCGGATCTGGTAATGAACATTGCACTTCCATACCAGGATCTGACAATTATGGATGCCTGTCTGGCATGTGGTGTGAACTATATGGATACGGCAAACTATGAGCCGGAGGATACGGATGATCCCAAATGGCGTGCTATTTACGAAAAACGCTGCAAGGAAGCGGGATTTTCCGCATATTTTGATTATTCCTGGCAGTGGGCATACCGGAAGAAATTTGAAGAGGCAGGACTTACAGCACTTCTTGGCTGCGGCTTTGACCCGGGTGTTACCCAGGCATATTGTGCATATGCATTAAAGCATGAGTTTGACCAGATTGATACCATTGATATTCTGGACTGCAACGGAGGAGACCACGGATATGCATTTGCAACCAACTTTAATCCGGAAATCAATCTTCGTGAGGTAAGTGCGCCCGGAAGCTACTGGGAGAATGGACATTGGGTGGAAATTCCTCCGATGGCGATCAAGCGGGAATATGATTTTGATCAGGTCGGCGATAAAGATATGTATCTTCTGCATCACGAGGAGATCGAGTCCCTTGCCCAGACAATTCCGGGTGTAAAGAGAATTCGTTTCTTTATGACCTTCGGACAGAGCTATCTGGATCACATGCGCTGTCTGGAGGATGTGGGAATGCTTTCTACTACTCCGATCAACTATAATGGACAGGAAATCGTTCCTATCCAGTTTTTGAAGGCTCTTCTCCCGGATCCGGCCAGCCTGGGTCCACGTACTAAGGGAAAAACTAATATTGGCTGCATTTTCACCGGGGTAAAGGATGGAAAAGAGAAAACCTATTATATTTACAATGTTTGTGACCACCAGGAATGTTATAAAGAGGTTGGAAGTCAGGCAATCAGCTATACGACAGGCGTTCCGGCTATGTGCGGAGCATTAATGATGCTTACCGGAAAATGGATCCGCCCGGGAGTGTACACAGTAGAAGAATTTGACCCGGATCCGTTCCTGGAAGCACTTGACAAATATGGACTTCCACGCAGCGAAAATCATGATCCGGAGCTGGTGGATTAATGGAAAGAACAGATACAAGACCACCCTTTGCAGCGTCCGGCGGAATTATTCCGCCGGAGCTGCGGAAGATCAAAACACCTTGTTATGTTCTCGACGAAGCGGCGCTTATAAAAAATGCAGAATTAATGGGGAATATTGCCAAAAGAACAGGCTGCAAAATGCTCCTGGCACAGAAGGCTTTCAGTAATTATGACTGCTATCATCTTTTGGAACCTTATCTGACGGGAACAGAAGCAAGCGGACTGTACGAAGCCAGGCTTGGTGCCCAGGAGATGCCTGGAAAAGAGGTACATGTATTTTGCGCCGGATATCGTGAGGATGAATTTGAGGAGCTGCTTAGCTTTGCAGATCATATAGTGTTTAACTCTCCTTCTCAGCTTCTTCGCTTTGGAAAAAGAGTGAAGGAGGCCGGGAAAAATGCAGGGCTTCGGATCAATCCGGAATGCTCTACCCAGGAGGGACATGCTATTTATGATCCCTGTGCCCCAGGCAGCCGCATGGGTACCACAAGAGCACAATGGGAGACTGCTGTGAGAAAGCATCCGGAGCTGATCGGATTATTGGATGGTATTCATTTTCACACCCTTTGTGAGCAGGACTCTTCTGATCTGGAAACTACTCTTACAGCAGTAAAGACGAAATTCGGAGATCTGATTTCTCAGATGAAATGGCTGAACCTGGGAGGTGGACATCATATTACAAGACCAGGCTATGATATTGCACGGCTTGAGAAGTGCATTAGAGCAGCAAAGGAAGAATGGAAGGTAGATGTTTATCTGGAGCCCGGAGAGGCATGGGCCTTAAATGCAGGATTTTTTTTGACAACTGTTCTGGATGTGCTGCAAAATGGTGATATCCGGCTTGCAATTTTGGATGGAAGTGCTGCGTGTCATATGCCGGATGTTCTGGAAATGCCTTATCGTCCTCCTCTTCTTGGAGCAGATGAACCGGGAGAAAATGCAGTCACAATCCGGCTCGGAGGACCAACCTGCCTGTCAGGAGATATCATAGGAGATTACAGCTTTTCAGAGCCGTTGAAGTACGGAGATATCCTCATGTTTGGTGATATGGCCATTTATACAACCTGCAAGAACAATACCTTTAATGGAATGCCTTTGCCTGATATATGGCTGAGACATGGCGATAAAACCATGGAACGTCTTACTGATTTTGGGTATGAAGATTTTAAAGGCAGACTTGGACGCTGCAGGAAATAAGAGCAGTTTTTTTGAAAAATAATATTGACAGGTTTAATGAAAAATGGGAGGGAGATTCAAAAATGAGCAAAAACGAAGGAAAAGGGTTAAAGTCTTTTAACAAGGGATTTCAAGTGCCTGACACCTACATTATTATCTTTCTGGTAGTTGTTGTCGCAGCACTTCTGACTTTCCTTGTACCAAAGGGATTTTACGAAACACAGGATATTTCATATATGATCAATGGTGTTGAGAAAACCCGCACAGTAATCAAAGACGGAAGTTTCCAGTATCTGACAGATGATGCAGGAAATGTAGTAACAGAAGGAGTAGCACTCTTTAGTGGAGATGGTGGAACAGGATTTTTTAACTATATGTATAACGGAATCGTAAATAGTTCTGCAATCGAGATTATCGCATTTCTTATGGTAGTAGGCGGTGCATTCGGTATCATGATCCGTACAGGAGCGATTGAATCCGGATTGATTGGATTGATCCGTAAGGCAAAGGGAGCAGAAAAACTACTGATTCCGATACTTTTCGTACTGTTTTCTCTTGGTGGAGCAGTTTTCGGGATGGGAGAAGAAGCGCTTCCGTTTACTATGATTCTTTGTCCGTTGTTTGTAGCAGTTGGATACGATTCAGTTATTGCAGTTCTTGTTACTTATGTTGCAACACAGATTGGTTTTGGTTCATCTTGGATGAATCCATTCTCTGTAGGTATTGCACAGGGAATTGCAGGTATTGACGTATTCTCCGGAGCAGGATTCCGTATGGTAATGTGGGTAGTATTTACAGCACTCGGCTGTGGAATGACTATGTTCTATGCATCAAAGATCAAAAAGACTCCGACAATCTCAATCGCATATAAGACTGATTCATATTTCCGTGAGCAGAATGAAAAAACAGGAATTGACGAAGGACATTCATTTGGTCTTGGACACATTTTAGTTCTTCTGACACTGGCTGCTACAGTAGTATGGGTAGTTTGGGGAGTTATGACTCAAGGATACTACATGCCGGAGATTGCTACACAGTTCTTCATTATGGGAATTGTTTCCGGTGTGATCGGAGTTATCTTTAAACTGAACGATATGAAACTGAATGATATCGCAACATCATTTAAAGATGGAGCAAAAGACCTGATAGGTGCTGCACTTGTTGTTGCTATGGCACAGGGTATCATGCAGGTTCTTGGTGGATCTGATCCGACCACACCTACAGTTATCAATACAATTATGTATAATATTTCAAATGCACTGTCTGGAGTTTCCGGAGCAGTTGCAGCAGTACTTATGTATCTGTTCCAGTCCGTATTTAACTTCTTTGTTGTATCCGGAACAGGACAGGCTGCGATCACAATGCCGATCATGGCTCCACTGTCAGACCTGTTAGGTGTTTCACGACAGACAGCTGTAGTTGCATTCCAGCTTGGTGATGCATTTACAAACCTGATTGTTCCTACATCCGGATGTCTGATCGGATCTCTTGCAATTGCAAAGATTGAGTGGTCTAACTGGATTAAATTCATGTGGAAATTCCTTGGCGTCTTAATGATTGGTGCAATCATTACAGTTCTTATTGCAGTTGGAATTGGATTCTAAAACATACATTTGATAATTGAGAGTGATTTATGATGAAATTAATTCAGAATATTGATGTTTATGCTCCACAGCATCTGGGGAAAAAAGATGTACTTACAATCAATGATAAGATTGTCAAGATTAAAGATGCAGGTTCTATATCCGCAGACGGATTTCTTTCTGAGGCAGAAATAATCAATGGAGAGGGGTTACTTTTAACTCCGGGATTCATTGACTGTCATGTTCATGTACTTGGAGGCGGTGGCGAAGGTGGATTCGCCAATCGTACTCCGGAAGCAACTATGGAAGGACTTACGAAGTTTGGAGTAACAACAGTTGTTGGCTGCCTTGGAACAGATGGAATCGGTCGTGATATATGTGCACTGGTTGCAAAGACAAAAGGATTGAATGAGCAGGGAATGTCTGCATACTGTTATACAGGCAGTTATCAGATTCCGGTTCACACGTTGACGGACAGTATTGTCAAAGATATTATGATGATTCAGGAAATCATTGGAACTGGAGAAATCGCGATCTCTGATCATCGTTCTTCACAGCCGACTTTTGAGGAATTTGTACGTGTCGTTGCGGATACAAGACTTGGTGGTGTTCTTTCCGGGAAAGCTGGTATTGTAAATGTTCATCTTGGCGACAGTCCGAGATGCTTAGATCTTATTGAACGAGTGGTAGATGAGACAGAGATACCGGCTTCTCAAATACTGCCAACACATATCAATCGAAATGAGCTGCTTTTCTGCAAGTCAATGGAATATGCGCTGAAAGGCGGAGCAGTAGACTTTACCGGAAATGAAGATATTGACTATTGGGAAACTATCTGTGATGAGGTACGTGTATGTAATGGTATCAAACGGATGTTAGATGCAGGAGTAAATCCTAACCGCATGACAATTTCTTCTGATGGACAGGGAAGCCTTCCGATGTACAGTAGTGATGGCGAATTCCTTGGAATGGGCGTTGGACAGTCCAGCTGCCTTCTGAAGGAAGTTAAAGAGTGTGTGTTTAAAGCGGATATCCCGTTGGAAATTGCACTTTCAACAATAACATCCAATCCGGCAGAAATCCTTCGCCTTAATGGAAAAGGAAAGATTGAAGAGGGCTATGATGCGGATCTTTGTATCCTGGATCAGGACCTGCAGCTTGTTGAGGTAATTGCAAGAGGCAAAACAGTGTATACGAAATAGAATCAGAAATATCCGGTATAAGAACAGATGTGTTCCGTACCGGATATTTTACTAGCATACATTCTAATAGATGGGGGCAAAATAATGCTGACTTATACATATGTTTCAAAGGGGAAATTTGAACTAATGGAAAAACCCAAACCGGTACTTATGGACGAGAGGGATGCTATTGTAAAAGTAACGCTTGCCAGTATCTGTTCAAGTGATCTGCACATTAAACACGGAAGTGTTCCCCGTGCAGTTCCTGGTATAACTGTGGGACATGAGATGGTAGGTATTGTTGAATCAGTTGGAAGTGCTGTAACTCATGTAAAACCGGGAGATCGTGTGACTGTAAATGTAGAAACCTTTTGCGGAGAGTGTTTTTTCTGTAAGAAAGGATATGTAAACAATTGTACCGACAAGAATGGTGGCTGGGCACTTGGCTGTCGTATCGATGGGGGACAGGCAGAATATGTCCGGGTTCCTTTTGCAGATCAGGGATTGAATAAAATCCCGGAAGGTGTTACGGACAGACAGGCTTTACTGGTAGGAGATGTTCTTGCTACTGGTTATTGGGCAGCACGTATTTCTGAAATCACAGAGGAAGATACTGTACTAATCATTGGAGCCGGTCCAACGGGAATATGTACTTTACTTAGTGTTATGCTGAAAAATCCAGCGAAGATCATTATATGTGAAAAGGACGAGACACGTATTCGCTTTATTAATGAGCATTATCCGGAGATTCTTACTGTTTCACCGGAAGACTGTAAAGAGTTTGTTAAGACTAATAGTGAGCATGGTGGAGCTGATGCAGTCCTTGAAGTTGCCGGAGCAGAATCGACATTTAAACTGGCGTGGGAATGTGCCCGACCAAATGCAATCGTGACAGTGGTTGCGCTTTACGATAAAGCGCAGATGTTACCACTCCCAGATATGTATGGTAAAAATCTCACTTTTAAAACAGGTGGAGTGGATGGCTGCGATTGCGAAGAAATTCTGAAGCTGATATCAGAAGGTAAGATCAACACGGAACCGCTGATTACGCATACATATCCGTTAAACAGGATTGAAGAGGCATATGAATTGTTCGAAAATAAGAGAGATGGTGTGATTAAAGTAGCAGTGGAATGCTGAGAAACAGGTACGGGAGGCTGAACAATAGTGAGTTTATTACAAGTAATTTTACCCGTGATCATAATGCTTATTATTGGGATAATCTGCAGAGAGAAAAAACTGATCCGCCCAGAGAGAATTGAAGGACTTCAGGCATTGGTTATGAATTTTACACTTCCAATCTCATTGTTTTATACCTTTTATCGACAAGTATTAAAGCAGATATTGTGATATTTCCGGTTACCTTCTTCGTAGTGACCGCAGGTGGGATTTTTGCAGGAAGGCTGCTTTGTAAACTTGTAAAAGAAAAAGATGTCTATTTTCCCTTTACACTGACAGGATATGAGGCAGGAATGCTGGGATATGCTTTGTTTGGTATTCTGCTTGGAAATGATAAGATCACGCAATAACTTGCTTAATCTTGCCCCATTTTGCCAAGATGGCAGCTAAAACACACATTTCACAAATCCCCGAAATCCATTGCAAAACAGGGCATTTCCGGGCAAATCAAGGAGAAATAAAACAATGATAAAAGTGCTTTTCATTTGCCACGGCAATATTTGCCGCTCGACTCTTGCTGAGAGCGTATTCACCCACAAAGTAAATTCCCTCGGCCTTGCCCACAATTTTGAAATCGACAGCTTCGCCACCAGCCGCGAGGAGATCGGCAACGACGTCTACCCGCCCGCGCGCGCCGAGCTGCGCGCCCACGGCATCCCGGTCGGTCACCGCGCCGCCGTGCAGGTCACGCCGCGCGACTACGATGCCTATGACTGGCTGCTGACGATGGACGAGAACAACGCGCGCAACCTCCGCCGCATCCTCCCGCACGACCCGGACGGGAAGATCCGCCCGCTGCTGTCGTTCGCGGGGTTGCAGCGCGGCATCGCCGACCCGTGGTATACGGACGATTTCGGCACGACGTATGACGACCTCGTGCTCGGCTGCACGGCGTTTCTGGACGCGCTGCGCCGCCGCGGCGATATTTAAAAGAATGACCGCCCCATCTGGGGCGGTCATTCTTTAGCATGAGATGCTGTTACACCGACCAATGCCGGCGGTCAAACAGCGCGATCGTCACGGCGACGGCGGCGGCGAAAAACACCAGCGCCGGCCACGGCAGCCCCAGCACCCGCGGCAGCGGGGCGAGACACGTGATGGCTGCACAGAACAGCAGCGAGCAGTCCAGCAACGCAAAGATGAGCCGGTTCAGCAGCTTCGACTGCGCGGCGCGCGCCGCGTCCGACCACGATTTTTTCACGTTGACGGTTAGCTGCCCGGCGTTGGCCTTGCTCAAAAAAGCCGACAGCTGCGTCGGCAGCACCGTGAGCTTTTCGCCAGAACGGGCGAGCTGCTGCGCAAGCGTTTTGACCTTCTTTTCGATGTGCTCGCGGCTCAGCGCGGTGTTCTTGACGTACTCCGCCACGATCTCGATGACGTTTGCATTCGGCGACACGCTCGTGAGCATGCCCTGAATGACGAGCAGGCTGCGCCCGAGCATCGTCAGCGAGGCGGGCACGGACACGCCGTACTCGTTCAGGATCTGCACGAACTCATCCACGAGCACGCCCATGTCCATATCGGCCATCGGCATGGACTCGTACTTGTGCAGGAAGATGCCGATGCGCTCCGTGAGCGCCTGCTGGTCGGGTGCGCGGTCATACCGGCCGAGCGCGAGCAGCGTCTGCGTCAGGGCGGGCACGTCCTGGTCATAGATCGTGCGGATGATGCCCATGTACAGCTCCGCCTCGCGCGGGCTGATGCGGCCCATCATGCCGAGGTCGAGCCAGATGATCTTCCCGCCCTGCACGCGGATGTTGCCGGGGTGGGGGTCGGCATGGAAGAAGCGGTAGACCGTGATCTGGCGGATATAGTTGTGCACGAGCTTGACGGCGATCTCATTGAGATCATACCCGTCGGCGCGCAGACCGTCGGCATCGTCGATCTGGTGGCCGGCGATGTACTCCATGACGAGCACGTTTTTCGTGCACCACTTCGGGAATGTGGCCGGGCAGTCGGCGTAGGCCACGCCGTCGTTGAGGCGCTTGAACTCGGCGATGTTGTTCGCCTCGATCGTAAAGTCAAGCTCCTCCTGCACGGTGTGCCAGATCTCGTCGAGCACGGCGTGAAAATCCAGCGCGCTCGCGAGCGGCGTGTATTTGAGCAGCGCGGCGGCGCGCTTGAGCAGACGCACGTCGCGGCTCATGATCTCGTACAGGTCCGGGCGCTGCACCTTCACGACCACGCGCTGGCCGTCCGTGAGCGTCGCGGCGTGCACCTGCGCGATGGAGGCCGAGCCGAGCGGCCGGATGCCGATGTCCGAAAAGACCTCCTGCCACGGGCGGGCATAGGCCTGCGTGAGAATGTTCTCCACCTCGGTCAGCGGCATGGGCGTCACGTCCGTGCGCAGCGTCTCGAGCGCGGCACAGTATTCTTTGGGCAGAATGTCCGAACGCATGGACAGAATTTGTCCGAATTTTACAAACGTCGGTCCGAGGTCCACGAAAATATCGCGCACCTTCTCCGGCGTCAGCCCCTGAACGAGGTGATGCTTTTGCAGTATGGCGACGATCTCGGCGAAGCGCTTGGCCTCGTCGAGCTGCGCGGCGGGGCCGGCCATCAGTCCTCTTCCTTCATGGCCAGCAGCTTCTGCAGCAGCGCCTCGCGCTCGTCGGCGCTCATGGCGTCCACGTCCACGGCGGGCTTTTCGTCCGCGTCCTTGGCGGCGGCCTGCTTGCAGGTGCGCTTGAGCTCCTCGTTGAGCACGCGCCCCTTCTCCACGGTCACTTCGCCGCGCGCGACGCACTCGTCGAGCAGCTTGCCGAGCTTTTCGCAGCCGAGGTCGGCCGCGCCCACGGAGGCGACGATCAGCTTGCGCAGATAGCTTTCAATAGAATCCATAATCCATACACTCCTTATCTTATCTTGTGCACTTTGCGGTATCGTATGCCCGGTCTCGGGCGGGGATCACGAGTCGGCGTCGGCCGCGGCGGCCGCGTCGAGCAGCGCCATGACCCGGCGGTAAAACAGGCGTGTGCGCACGACGCCGTTGTTCATCACGCCGCCGATCGCGGCCAGGTGGTCGAGATTCTCGACCGGCAGTACCTGCCACACGCCGCGCGCCGGTGTCTGCCCGGGCACAAAGTCCGTGTGCGGCGCGCCGCTGGGGTACCGGGCGGAGATCGTGTTGACCAGCCCGTCGTTCGGCAGCCAGCCGCGCGGCATGCCCGCGCCATCGCGCCCCATTGCGGTCGAAAACGGCCAGAGCAGCGGCGTCATGGCCGTGTCGGGCTTCTGGTCGTGCGTGAGCAGGCGCGGCAGTGTCCGGCAGCAGGGGATGGAGAAATACCACGTGTCCGGCAGCGTCTGGATGCGCGCATTGAGCGCGCGCGCGCCCGCGGGGCGCAGGTCGTCAAAGGCGTTGTCGCCCGCCGGCAGCGGGTTTTGCGCCAGCATGCGCAGCGCCGCCGTCGTGAGCGGCTCGTCCGGGTCGCGCCGGATGCCGAACTGGTCGAGCCGGAAGTCATACACGCCCTTGAACGCCGAGATGCCGAGCGCGCGCGCCGCACCCAGAAACAGTGTTGAGAGCGCGTTGGCCGCGTCCGGCTGCACGTCGAGAAACGTGGACCCGTCGTGCGGCGCGGCGATGGCAACCAGCGCGTGTACCCAACCCGCCTTGCCGCCGGTGAACAGCGGCGAGGGCGTCTCGCCCGCGGCCTCGGCCGCCTGCACTTCCTCCGGGCAGCCGTGCGCGAGCAGCTGCATGAGCAGCCGCGCCGTCGCGCCGCCGAAGCTGTGGCCCACGAGGTCGATGGGCCGGTCCGCGCCCCAATCGGGCACGAGCGGGGCCGGATACGCCGTACCGAAGCGCGCGTGGCCGAAGCGCCGCGCGTGCGCGATGCCGTAGTCGGCGGTGCCGCCGGTGAGCTCGGCGTAGAGCTCGCACGCACGGTCCCACGCGCTCGAGATGATGCCCACCGAGGCGGCGCGGCAGTCATACCCGCAGGCGTTGAGATAACCTAGCACGTCGCCCGCCGCGAGCCCCCAGTAGGGCACCGCGCGGTAGAGCGCGTCGCGCGCGCCCCAGCCCAGCAGGCCGTGCACGAACACGGTCGGGTACGGTGTGCGGCCGCCGGACGCTGCGTCCGGCAGCAGGCACGCGCCCACTTCCAGCGTCTGCTGCAGCAGCTGCTGCGGTGTCTTCATGGCGCGCCTCCTCCTGAATGAAAATACTGTTATTAATATAGCACACCCGAACGGGAGCGTCAATGCCGCGGCACGGCGGCGTAAAATGACGGAAATGCACAGGTACGCCCCGAAAGAATTGTGCACAAATGCCAAAAGTAAAAAAATTCTGAAAACGGGGTTGACTTCATCGGCTAAAAGCGCTAAAGTATGAACATCTTCACTACAGGAGGCCGCAAACATGCGTCTGGTCCGATTTGCAAGCGCATATTCCTACTATTACTTTATTGAGGGTAATAGTCGTTTGTGCTGCAAACATACCAGAACCATCTGAGACTTCCCGATCCGGTTTTGACAAGGCTGCACAGACGACTGTGTGGCTTTTTTCTTTGCCGGAACTTACATTTAGGAGGAGAAAACACATGAACATCAAAAAACTCACTGCTCTGCTCTGCGCCGTGGTCATGGTACTGTCGCTGGCCGCCTGCGGCGGCAGCGGCGACAAGGCCGAGAATAAGCACTACACCGTCGGCATCTGCCAGCTCGTGCAGCACGACGCGCTCGACGCGGCCACCAAGGGCTTCCGCGACGCGATCACCGACGCGCTCGGCGCCGAGAACGTCACCTTCGATGAGCAGAACGCCGCCGGTGACAGCGCCACCTGCGCCACTATCTGCAACGGCTTTGTGTCCAGCGGCGTGGATCTGATCCTTGCCAACGCGACCGGCGCGCTGCAGGCTGCGGCCGCCGCCACGAAGGACATTCCGATCCTCGGCACGGCCGTCACGGAGTACGGTGTCGCGCTCGGCATCGACAACTTCTCCGGCACGGTCGGCGGCAATATCTCCGGCACGTCCGACCTCGCGCCGCTCGATCAGCAGGCGGCCATGATCACGGAGCTGTTCCCGGATGCCAAGAACGTCGGCATCATCTACTGCTCCGGCGAGCCGAACTCCGTCTATCAGGCGGACGTCGTCAAGGCCGCGCTTGAAAAGGCCGGCTGCACCGTCACCATCTACACCTTCGCCGATACGAACGACGTCGTCTCCGTCACCGGCACGGCGAGCGACGCCAACGACGTCCTCTACGTCCCGACCGACAACACCGCCGCCTCCTGCGCCGAGGCCATCAAGGGCGCTACCACGAAGCCCATCGTCGCCGGCGAGGAGGGCATCTGCAAGGGCTGCGGCGTTGCGACGCTGTCCATCGACTACTACGAGCTCGGCCGCACCACCGGCGAGATGGCCGTGAAGATCCTCAAGGGCGAGGCCGATATCTCCACCATGGCCATCGAGTACTACCCGAACCCGGTCAAGAAGTACAATCCCGAGATGGCGACTGCCTACAACCTCACCATCCCGAGCGACTACGCGGCCATCGGCTGATCATTCGAACAAATTCCCGGCTCCCTGCCGCAGTTTCTGCGGCAGGGATACTCTACACGATGAGGTAATTTTATGAATTCACTGGTTCTTGCGTCCCTGAGCCTGCCGAATCTGGTTTCGCGTCTGCCCGGCGGCGTCGCCCAGGGCATCATCTGGGGCATCATGGCCCTGGGCGTGTACATCACGTTCCGCCTGCTCGACGTCGCCGATCTGACGGTCGACGGGTCGTTCACCACCGGCGGCGCCGTGACGGTCATGCTCATCATCGCCGGTTGGCCGGCGTGGGCGGCGCTGCTGGCCGCCGTGGTCGCGGGCCTGCTCGCGGGTCTCGTGACCGGTCTGCTGCACACGAAGCTCGGCATTCCGGCCATCCTCGCCGGCATCCTGACGCAGTTCGCGCTCTACTCGATCAACCTGCGCATCATGAGCATGAAGGCCAACACCCCGGTCAACCCGGATAAGTACAGCCTGTTTCTGACGCTGCGCAGCGTGCCCGGTGCGATCTGGAAGGGCCTGCTGCTCGCAGCCGTGCTCATTGCGCTCCTCTACTGGTACTTCGGCACCGAGCAGGGCAGCGCCATCCGCGCCACGGGCGCCAACCCGTCGATGAGCCGCGCGCAGGGCATCAACATCAATGCCATGAAGGTGCTCGGCCTGTCGCTCTCGAACGGCATGGTCGCGCTCTCCGGCGGCCTGATGGCGCAGTACCAGGGCTTTGCCGATATCAACATGGGCCGCGGCGCCATCGTCATCGGTCTCGCCGCCGTCATCATCGGCGAGGTGCTGTGCGACGCGTTCTTCCGCAAGGGCTGCAACTTCTCCGTGCGCCTGAGCTTTGTCATCCTCGGCGGCATCGTGTATTACCTCGTCATGGTGCTCATCCTCTGGCTCAAGCTCGACCCGAACGACCTCAAGCTCTTTACCGCCGTGATCGTGGCGGCGTTCCTGGCCGTGCCGTATCTCAAGGGGCAGGCCAAGAGCTCATTCCACCGCCTGAAGAAGGGAGACAAGTGATATGCTGACATTAGACCATATCTCCAAGACCTTCAACCCCGGCACCATCAATGAGAAGCGGGCGCTCGACGGGCTGTCCCTGCACCTGAATCCGGGCGATTTCGTGACCGTCATCGGCGGTAACGGCGCCGGAAAATCCACCATGCTCAACGCCGTCGCGGGCGTCTGGCCGGTGGACGGCGGGCGCATCATCCTCGACGGCGTGGACGTGACCGCCATGCCGGAGCACCGCCGTGCGCAGTACATCGGCCGTGTGTTCCAGGACCCCATGATGGGCACGGCCGCAAACATGCAGATCGAGGAAAACCTCGCCCTCGCCGCGCGCCGTGGCAAGAAGCGCACGCTGCGCTGGGGCGTCACGAAGGCGGAGCGCGAGGAATATCATGAGAAGCTCAAGAGTTTCGGTCTCGGCCTGGAGGACCGCATGACGGCGAAGGTCGGCCTGCTCTCCGGCGGCCAACGCCAGGCACTGACGCTGCTCATGGCCGCCCTGCAGAAGCCGAAGCTGCTCCTGCTCGATGAGCACACTGCGGCGCTTGACCCCGCGACGGCGGCTAAGGTGCTCGAGCTGTCGGACCGCATCGTGCACGAAAACCAGCTCACCGCCATGATGATCACCCACAACATGAAAGACGCCATCGTGCACGGCAACCGCCTGATCATGATGAACGAGGGCCGCATCATCCTTGATATTGCAGGCGAGGAGAAAAAGAAGCTCACGAAACAGGACCTGCTCGAAAAGTTCGCCGAGGTGGCGGGCACGCAGGTCGAGTCCGACGAAGTGCTCCTGAGCTGACACGCAGACATCCCGGCCCATCGGATATTGAGACAAGAGAAGCATCTCCGGCGCTGAAACGCACAGCGCCGGAGACTTTGCTTTTTCCGGCACTTTTTGCCGTGCATTTTTGCCCGTGCAGCAGCACCCACGAAAACCACCAAATAACGGGCAGAAAGTTTGTGCAGTTTTTTTGTCGGAAAATGCACACAAATGCCGAAATTTATGCTACCCTTTTCATGCGAAATTTTTTGTTTTTGCAGGTTTGTCGAGGGTTCAGGAGGATAGGGTCCGTGGTTTTCAGCAGCCTGTCGTTTTTGTTTTGCTTCTTTCCGGCGTTTCTGCTGGTGTATTATCTGACACCGTCGCGCCCGGCCGGCGCGCGCAATGCCGTGCTGCTGGTTGGGAGCTGTGTGTTTTATATCATCGGGCTGGACGGTCAGTGGGCGTACTTTGCGCTGCTGGCCGCATCTGTGCTGGTCAACTACGGGTTGGGGCTTGCCATCACGCGCGACAAGCCGCGCGCAAAGCTGTGGCTCATCGTGGGCCTGTGCTACAATTTCCTGTGGCTGTTCCTATTTAAATATCTCAATTTCCTGCTCACCGGCGTCAACGGTGTGCTCGGCTGGGTGTCCGGCGGCAAGGCGGCCGTGCCGCTGCTGGGCTGGGCGCTGCCGGTCGGCATCAGCTTTTATACGTTTTCCGCCGGCGGCTATCTCATCGACGTTTACCGCGGTACCGTCGCGCCGGAGCGCTCGCTGCTCACGTTCGGCACATACCTGACCATGTTCCCGAAGCTCGTCTCCGGCCCGATCGCGAGCTATGCGCAGCTGCAGCCGGAGTTCGGCGCACGCGATGTGTCGCTGCGGCAGGCGGTCGACGGGCTGAAGCTGTTCGTGTTCGGCATGGCGCTCAAGATCCTGCTCGCCAACCAGCTCGGCGGCCTCTGGAGCGATGTGACCACGATCGGTTTTGAGAGCCTCTCGACGCCGCTGGCGTGGATGGCCGCGTTCGCGTATTCATTCCAGCTCTATTTTGACTTCTGGGGCTACTCGCTCATGGCCATCGGCATCGGCCGGATGCTCGGCTTCCACCTGCCGGAGAACTTCCGCTGCCCGTACCTCGCGCTGAGCATGACGGAGTTCTGGCGCCGGTGGCACATTACGCTGGGCACGTGGTTCCGCGAGTATCTGTATTTCCCGCTCGGCGGCAGCCGCTGCAGCCGCAGGCGCATGATTTTTAACCTGCTGGTCGTCTGGCTTGCGACCGGGCTCTGGCACGGCGCGCACCTGAACTTCCTGCTCTGGGGCCTCGGCCTGTTTGGAATCCTCACGGTCGAAAAGCTCTGGCTCAAGAAATATCTCGACCGCTGGCCGGTGCTCGGGCACCTGTACATGCTCGTGCTCATCCCGCTGTCGTGGGCGGTGTTCTCCGTGTCGGACCTCGGGCAGCTCGGCGCGTATTTCGGCCGGCTGCTGCCACTGTTTTCGCACGCGGCGGCCTACCCGCTCGATTTTCTCAAGTATGGCAAGACCTATGGGGTGTTCCTCGTGCTGGGCCTCGTGTGCTCGACGTCGCTGCCGGCGTATGTGTACCGTCGGCTCAAGGGCACGTGGGCCGGGGCGGTCATTCTGGCCGTGCTGTTCTGGCTGTGCCTGTTCTGCCTGAGCAAGGGCATGAACGACCCCTTTATGTACTTCCGATTCTAAGGAGCGCTGACGTATGAAACGCATCAAACCGCAACATTTCCTCATCCTGCTGCTGGTGGCCGCCATCGCGGCGGCACCGTTTCTCATCCGCGGCCTGATCGACCGCAGCAGTGTCGGCAAGCAGCCGACCGCGGCCGTCACGGCGGCGCCGGAGGAGACTGCCGAGCCGACGCCCACGCCGGAGCCGACGCCGCTGCAGTTCACGACCGTGGATGCCTCGTATTTTGACGACGCGCTCTTCATCGGCGACTCGCGCACCGTCGGCATCGCCGAATACGGCAGCCTGAAAAACGCGACGTATTTTGCCGACGTCGGCCTGAATGTCTACGTTGCGCAGACGAAGGCCATCGCCGTGAAAAATGTCGGCACCGTCACGCTGCCGCAGCTGCTGAGTCAGAAGACGTTCGGCAAGGTCTACATCATGCTCGGCATCAACGAGCTCGGCAACGACCTCGACGACATCACGGCCAAGTTCTCCTCGCTCATCGACACCGTGCGCGCCGCGCAGCCGGACGCCATCATCTTCGTCGAGGCGAACCTGCACGTTGGCCCCTCGCGCTCGAGCACGGACGCAACGTTCAATAACCCCCGCATTGACAAGCTCAATGAAAAGCTCGCCGCCCTCGCCGACGGCAAGACGATCTTCTACATCGACATCAACGAGCTCTTCGACGACGAAAACGGCAATCTGCGTGCCGATGCCAGCGGCGACAGCACCCATGTCTACGCCAAGTATGACCTTGACTGGTGCGACTGGCTGTGCACGAAGGCGATCGTTCGCTGAAAAAATAGGACAAAGGCCAGCCGGAAACCGCTTCCGGCTGGCCTTTGTCGTGATAGATCTGGATACATCACTTATGTTTTCCGTTTTTTCTCCTTCGACGTGGTAGCGCGCATCAGCGCTTGAGGATGTACCATACAAACGCGCCGCAGGTAATGATCATACCGCCGCCAACTGCTGCAAAGATCATGTGACTGCCTCCTTTCCCCCGATGTCCCGGCCGGGGTCCGGACGGGATCTGTGAAGATACTTTATTATAAGGAATCTATGCGCTAAGTTTCCGGAAAACAGCGGCCCAAACGCTGCGCAGCCGTTAAGAAGGCGGAAAAGAATGCGCCTGAGGCTGCAAAGACCGTCGCGTTTGGACAGACAATGTGCTATGCTGACAGTGGAGCCGAGACGGCTGTTCGGAAAGAGGGGTGCTTATGCAGAAAGCATGGAAGCGCATGCCGCAGTGGTTGCGCGATACGATCATGTTCATTTTCATCATGGGCTGCGCCGTCGGCGTGTGCGAGCTGCTGTCTGCCTGCTATGACGACAACAACCCGTTTGCCACCTCCGTGTTCATTCTGGCGGTGGTGCTCGTCTCGCGCTTTACAACCGGGTACTGGCCCGGCATTCTGGCGTCGGCCGTCGGTGTGGTGAGCGTGAACTATCTGTTTACTTACCCGTTTCACGAATTCAACATGTCGATCGACGGCTACCCGCTGACATTTGCGGTCATGCTGGTCGTGAGCATTCTCGTGAGCACGCTCACGACGCAGATCAAGCGGCAGGAGCAGCTGCGCTACGAGGCGGAACGGGACCGCATGCGCGCCAATCTCCTGCGCAGCGTGTCGCACGATATCCGCACGCCGCTGACGGCCATCATGGGCCTGAGCGCGACCGTGGAGGAAAACGAGGCGCTCACGGACGAGGGGCACGGCATGGTCGAGGAGATCCACCAGAACGCGCAGTGGCTGCTGCACCTGTCGGAGAACATCCTGTCCGTTACGCGCTTTTGCGATGAAGGCGTCGTGATCGAGAAATCGGACGAGGTCGTCGAGGAGATCGTCGGCAGTGCGATCCGGCGCTTTCGCAAAAATTGCAAGACCGATATCCCCATCACGGTCTCGAAGCCGGAGGAGATCCTGCTCGTGCCGATGGACGCCACGCTCATCGAGCAGGTGCTGCTCAACCTGCTGGAGAACGTCGCCAAGCACAGCCCGTCGGCGACGGAGATCTTCATTGAGATCCGCAAAGATGCCCGCCGTGTCTGGCTGACCGTGGCCGATAACGGCGACGGCATCCCGCCGCAGCTGCTCGGTGTGCTCTTTGACGGCTATCTGCCGCTCGGCGCGGTGGAGGCGTCCGACCGCAGCCGCCATATGGGCATCGGACTGAGCGTCTGCCGCGCGATCGTGCGCGCGCACGGCGGTGAGATTTATGCAAGAAACAAGATCGACGGCGGCGCGGAGTTCCGCTTCTGGCTGCCGGCGGAGGAGGAATCGAACACATGATCCGTGATAAAATCATCATCGTCGAGGATGATCCCGGCATCAGCAAGTACCTGCAGGCGGCGCTGCGCTCGCACGGATATGATATCCTGCTGGCGCCTGACGGTAAGACTGCGCTGGAGATGATTGCCTCGCACTGCCCGGATGTGCTGCTGCTGGATCTCGGCCTGCCGGATATGGACGGCAGCGAGATCATCCGCTCCGTGCGCACCTGGAGCCGGATGCCGATCATCATCATCTCGGCCCGCAGCGCGGAGATCGACAAGGCGGCCGCGCTCGATATGGGCGCAGACGATTACCTGACCAAGCCTTTCGGCACGGTGGAGCTGCTCGCGCGCATCCGTACGGCGCTGCGCCACACGCGCACCGACGGCACGAGCGACGGCCTGGCCATGACGGGCGAGTACCGTGTCGGCGACCTGTGCATCGACTACAACAAGCACCGCGTCTTTCTCGCCGGCGAGGACACGCACCTGACGCCGAACGAGTACAAGATCGTGGCGCTGCTCGGCCGGCACGCCGGGCAGGTGCTCACCTACAAGTCCATGATGAAAGAGCTCTGGGGCCCCGGCGTCGGCGGGGACAACAAGCTCCTGCGTGTGCACATGGCGAACATCCGCCGCAAGATCGAGCCGAACCCGGTCGAGCCGCAGTACATTTTCACCGAGGTCGGCGTCGGCTACCGTATGGCCGACAGCCATTAAGTCCATAATAAAAAGCTCCCGGAGCGTGCTCCGGGAGCTTTTTTGCAGTTTGCTGCGGCTCAGTCCGCCGTGATCGTCACGGTGCGGGAGATGGACTTTGCCATGTCGTTGCCGCCGAAGATATAGGCGGTCTGGCGGTAGGTGCCGGCCTCGGTGGGCGCCTTGCTGCTGACATACAGCTTGTGCGCGGCCGTGAAGCCGATGTAGCGGTAGTGCACGCCGTCCTGATTGTCGGCGGCGCTGTCACCGCGCATAAGCGTGGCATTGAGGGTGTCGGCCTTGAGCGCGCTGGCGGCATAGGTCGTCTCGCTGTTGTTCCAGCTCAGGCTCGCGCCGGAGATGTGCATCTTCACGACGAGCACGCCGGTGCCGACGCCGGGGTTGTAATTCGGGTTCGAGGCGATGGCCGTCACGAGGTACATGCCCGCGCGGTTCGGCGAACCGAAGGCCACGCGCGTGCTGTCAAACACGCTGGGCAGGCTGTTGAGAGTGTCGACCAGCTTCGTGAACGCAGTGATATCCACGCCGATGAGCTTCAGAAAATCGGCCGCGCCATCCAGCAGTTTTTGATTGTCCTTCAGGAATGCACGCAGTTCGCCGACGGTCGTGCCGTCGCGCAGCGCTTCGGTGAGTGTTTTGCCGAGAATGGGCTTGACGATCGGGTCGAGCATTTTCAGCGCGGTCTCGGATACCATACTCTCCGGGAGCTGCACGTAGACGATGCCGGACAGGCCGCTCGTCACGCCGCTGTAGACCTTGAAGATGCTGAAGGTGTCCTCCGGGTTCGTGGTCACATACTGCTGCGTGGTCAGGGTCTCACCGGCGGAGATGGCGGCTGCCTGCACCTTGACGCGCACATTGGCCTTGTCGACCGTGAGCGTGCCCTCGGCTGCGTCACAGCCGTGGTAGTCCGCCGTGGTCGGGAAGCTCGCGCGCACCTGCTGGTTTTCACCGGCGCCGAGGCTCGACGCGGTGTAGGTGAGGAGCCCGACGTTCACACTGCCGCCCTCGATCGGGAACCAGAGTTCCGGGGAGAGTTTGTTCGTGCTTGTGTTCGGCAGGTAGCCTTTGGTCTTATATTCGATGACCATGCTCTTGGCTGCGGCTTCCTTGCTCACGGTGGTCTGCGACCAGTCGACGAGCTTGTCGAGGATCTGCGTGCGCATGGCGGCAGCGTCCTTTGTGTAGGTGACGGACACGCCCTCCTTGAGCACGATCTTTGCGTTCGCGCGCGCGTCGGTCAGCGTCACGCTGACGATCGTGTCCGTGCCGCCCGTGGTGAGTTTCAGCGTGTAAGTACCTTCGCCAACGGCGGGGATGTTTTTCATGCCAGCTTTACCGCCATCCAGAGAAACCCAGCATTCTTGATTGCGTAGATTTGTTGCGCGCTGCGTCACGGTCACGGATGCGGCGTCCGCATCGGGCAGCACGGCGGCGGCGATAGCGGCGCGCAGCGCATCGAAGTCGATGTCGCCGTTCGCCGTGTAGGGGATGTTGACCTGATAGGTCTCGCCAGAAGTCTCCGGTGTGTCGGCCGGTTCCTCCGGCGTGTCAGCCGGGGTGGTGTCCGGGGTCTGCGCCGGCGTATCGGCCGGGGTATCCGTGTCCGCATCCGCGGGCTGCGCCAGCTTCGTGAACGTGTAGACCTCCGTCGTGCCCTTCAGGCGCACGGCGTAGTCCTGCGCGGGAGACTGGCTGTCCAGCGCGGGATAGCTCACGCCGAGCACATCCAGCGCGGGGAAGCCCGCCTTGCCCGCCGTGAGCGCGGGGATGATGCCGGCAGTGGTGCCGGTCACGGGCACCCATTTGGTCGCGCCGCCGGACAGCGTGCTGGTCGCTTTGTACTCCCATTCCTGGCAGCCGACATCGCTGTAGTTGCTCAGCAGCGTCTGGCTGAGCAGGTCATTGACGTCCGCGTCGTCGGGGATGTAGGCCGCACCGTCGTGCACGTCCGGCACGACGTCCGCGGCAAAGGCCGGGATCTGGAACGCGGCGAGCTGGCCGAACAGCAGTACGGCCAACAGGACCGCAAGGATCCGTGTTATGTTTTTGTGGGTTGTCATTGCAAAAAACCTCCTGTCTGTGGTCTTTGAGGACAGCCTATATTATAGGACGTATTTCGACAAATTTCAACATTTCTGATAAAAATGTGACATATTATCTTACCTGTATAAAAAATCCTCGCCCGCAAGCGTGCGGACGAGGAAAATGCTTGATATTTCAGGATTATTTGCCCAGCTCGGCGAGCATTTTGCTGCGGATGCCCTCGGTGAGGTCGGTCGTTTTCGTGGCCTTGACGGTCTCAGCCGGGATGACCTCGCGGATGCGCACATACACGTGCGAGCGCCGCCAGGGGACGTTGCGCGCGATGCGCTCCGTGCCCTCGATCGTTGCGACGACGATGGGGACGCCTGCCTTCTGTGCGATCTTGAGCGAGCCGGCGTGCCAGGGCAGCAGCTCGCCGCTTTTGCTGCGCGTGCCCTCGGGATAGATGGCAAACGAGCACTCATGCGCGCGGATGAGGTCTGCCGCGGCATTGATCGTGGTCAGGGCGTTGCGCGCGTTCTCACGGTCAATCGGCAGAAAGCAGCACCGGCGCACGAACGGGCCGATGACGAACTTGCGCATGTTCGATGGCTTGGACACGAACGCCAGCCGCCAGCGCCGCAGCACCCACCACTGCACCATGGGGTCAAAGTTCGAGCGGTGGTTGCTCACGAACAGATATTCCGTGTCCGTCGGCACCTTCTCGAGCCCCTCCACGTGGATCTTCACGCGGCAGAGCGCGAGGATCCATCCGTCGAGCGCCATGGTCAGTGCGTGATAAAACGGGCTGATGTGCGCATACATTTTATTCGGGCCGGCAAACCACGTGCAGACAAACATCAGCAGCACGTACACGAGGTTCGCTGCCACGAAGCAGCCGATTAAAACCGGCAGCAGCCACCAGCAGCTCAGCGCCGGGGACAAAAAATAAATCCACGCTGTGCTGAGCACGGCGGGAATCCACAGCAGGTAATAAAGCACGAACGGACACCTTCAAGCATATTAAATATTAAAATATTGCCAATAGTCATTGACGATAAAGTTCCAAATCTATTATAATTGCATCGGAATACCGTGTCAATGAACGAGATGTAAACTTGCACGGATTCCGAAAACATTCTGATTGGAGATAGGATGGGATAAGATGATCGTATTAAAATGGGTGTTCCCGGTGTTCCTGGCGGTGCTCGCCATCGTGCACCTCATCAGCTGCTGGCGCGGCGATGACGACCTGCGCAAGCCGACCAAGGTCGCGCTGATGCCGGTCGTCGCGCTGGCCTACCTCGCCTTTTCCTGCACGCCGTCGCTTTGGGTGGTCGCCGGCCTGCTGTTTGGCTGCCTGGGCGATCTGTTTCTGCTCTGGCCGCTCAAGAAAAAGTTCTTTGTCCTCGGCACGTCCTCGTTCTTCCTGGGTCACGTGTGCTACCTGATTTTTATCTACACGCACTATGTCATTCGCGTCGGCTGGGTCTGGATCGTCGTGATCAGCGCGGTCTACGCCGCCGGTGCCGCGTTTGTGTACGCCAACAGCCGCAGAAACATTCCGCGCGCGCTGCGTCCGCTGTCGCTGGCATATATGCTCATGCTCTGCGTGCTGAGCGTGAGCCTCATCCTGCCGCTGCTGACGGCGTTCTGGTGGGGCAAGCTCGTGGCGTTTTTCGGCGCGACGTTCTTCCTCGCGTCCGACGGCGCGCTGTGCGACATGCTCTTTGTCAAGAAGGCCGAGCCCACGAAGCAGAACTTCGTCATCATGCTCACGTACATCCTCGCGCAGACGCTGCTGGCCGTCGGTTTCGCAGCCTGCCCATAATCACCTGAAAAGCTAGATACTTCAAGGGTAACGGGGCACTCCGATACGGAGTGTCCCGTTTTTTGTACAGTGATGGGAAAATCTTAAAAATTTTGTTATTTTCTCTTTACACCGGGCGAAAAATGCAATACAATGCGTGCATCTACAGGAGGCCTCGGGGGGAAAAAGAGAACATGACGAAAGAGAAGGAAACGGAAAACCGGTCGGAACGAGAACAGTTTCTGGACCGGATGCTCAAGGAGATCCTCAGCGGGCAGCGCAAACCGGGCGACCGGCTGCCGACGGAGAGTGAACTGGCCGAGCAGTACGGTCTGCGCAAGACGAACGTGCATCTCGGTCTGCAGGAGCTGGAGCGGCTGGGTTTTTTGCGGGTCGTGCCCCGGCACGCGACCTATGTCGCGCCCTACTGGGAGCGGGCGAATCTGGAGACGCTGGCCGCCATCATGACGCACGGCGGCAAGCCGCAGCCGGAACTGGTGGATGCGTTTCTGGAGCTGCGCGAAATGGTCGCGCTCGGCTGGTTCCGCTGGACGGGCCGCAACCCCAAAACGGAGCAGATGCGGCACCTGTACGGGCTGCTCGAGCGGATGGAGGCCATCGCCTACGCACCGGACGGCGAGAAGGACAAGCCGGAATTTCTGGACCTGGTCAATCAGTTTCTGGTGTGCATGTTTGCCGAGTCGGACAACATGATCTTCCGCGTCCTGCTGCGCTCGTCGCGCGAGCTTGCGCACGTGACGTATTACATCGTGGCGTACACGCTGGACATGCGCGAGCTGTGCATGACGTACCGCACGGTGCTCGACGGGCTGACAAGTGGGCACGCATCGGAGGCGATCGACTACTGGTGCGGCTGGAGCGACAAGGTCACGGTGCAGTACCGCGAGGCCCTGCTGCGGCTCGAAAGTGAATAAGCAATGCCATACCCCGGCGGGACGAAGAACCCCGCCGGGGTATGGCGCTATTTGTGAACTTTTCGCGCCGCGGTTGCGCTTCCCGCGCGCTTGTGTTAAAATCAGGGAAAGAAAACCGGAAGGAGCGAGCCCATGAAGCTGACATTTATCCGCGCCGACCACGAGGTGACCGGCAGCTGCACTCTGCTTGAGATCGGCGGGCACTACGGCCTGATCGACTGCGGCATGGAGCAGGGACGCGACCTGTTTGAGAACATCGCCATCCCCGTCCCGGCGGCGCAGATCGAGTTCGTGCTCGTCACGCACGCGCACATGGATCACACCGGCCACCTGCCGCTGCTGTATAAGCAGGGCTTTCGCGGCACGGTCTACGCCACGGAGGCGACATGCGACCTGTGCGGCATCATGCTGCGCGATGCGGCGCACATCCAGATGTCCGAGGCCGAGTGGAAGGGACGCAAGGCCGCCCGCGCCGGCCAGCCGGCGCCCGAGCCGCTGTATACGCTCGAGGACGTGGAGGGCGTGCTGCGTCTGCTGCGCCCGTGCGGCTACGGCAAGCGCATTCAGGTCGGGGAGAACATCATCATCCGCTTCACGGATGTCGGCCATCTGCTCGGCAGCGCGTGCATCGAGGCATGGCTCACCGAGGGCGGCTCGGAAAAGAAGATCGTCTTTTCCGGCGATATCGGCAACACCGACCAGCCCATCATCCGCGACCCGCAGACCGTCTCGGGTGCGGACTACGTGCTCATCGAGTCGACCTACGGCGACCGCAGCCACGGCCCGCGCGTGGATTATCTGACCGCGCTCGCGGACTGCATCCAGCGCACGCTCGACCGCGGTGGCAATGTGGTCATCCCGTCGTTCGCCGTCGGCCGCACGCAGGAGCTGCTGTATTTCATCCGCCAGATCAAGGACGCCGGCATGGTGCACGGCCACCCGCACTTCCCCGTGTATGTCGACAGCCCGCTCGCCAACGAGGCCACGCGCGTTTTCCTGCAGACGGACACGAGCTTTCTCGACGACGAGGCATGCGCGCTCATCCGCAGCGGTGTCAACCCGCTGTATTTTGACGACCTGCACACCGCCGTCACGAAAGAGGACTCCATGGCGCTCAACACCGACAAGACGCCCAAGGTCATCCTCTCCTCGAGCGGCATGTGCGACGCCGGCCGCATCCGTCACCATCTGAAGTATAACCTCTGGCGGCCGGAGTGCACGGTGCTGTTCGTGGGCTATCAGGCGGTCGGCACGCTCGGCCGCAAGCTGCACGACGGCGCCGAGAGCGTGAAGATCTTCGGCGACGAGATCGCCGTGCACGCGGAGATCACCGTCCTGCCCGGCGTGAGCGGCCATGCGGATAAGCAGGGGCTGCTCAATTGGATCAACGCCATGGAGCAAAAGCCTGCGCACGTGTTCGTCAACCACGGTGACGACGATGCCTGCACGGCGTTCGCCGCCTGCCTGCGCAGCGAGTATGGCTATGACGCGGACGCGCCCTACAGCGGCAGCGAGTTTGACCTCGCCGCGGGGGCCTATACGTATGTAGCCCCGCCGCGGCCCATCCATCATGACGAGGCGCGCCAGGCCGCCGCTGCCGGCAAGCGCCGCGAGAGTCCGGCTTACGCGCGGCTGCAGCGCGCGCTCGGTGAGCTCACGGCCCTTGTGCGCCGCTGCGCCGGCTGCCCGAACAAGGGGCTGAACGCCTTTTCCGAGGAGCTCGAGCGGCTCACCGCCCGCTGGCGCGACCGCCTCGCCCCGTGAGCATGCAATCCATATAGACCAGACATGTAGCGACCGCCCTGCCGGACACCTGGCAGGGCGGTCTTGCACTTAAATTTTCCCGCGCGCCCGGCCGACCAGATACATCCCGACTGTGCCGATGCCAAGCAGGACGATGTTTACGACCGGCACGACATCTGTCTGCAGCGCATCGGTCTCAAACGCGTTCTGCGCCAGAAACAGCGCGCCCGCCCCGGCCGCCGCCGCACACAGGAGCACAAGCGCGGGCGGGTTTTTCTGCGCGAACAGCCGCCCGTCGTGCGTTCCCGCCGCGCGCAGACAGTTGACCGCCAGCGTCAGCAGCATCGACACGAGCACAAAGTCCGGCAGCACCCACAGCCCGATCACGAGCGCGCCGAAGCGTTCGACCGCGTGAAACAGGCTCACGTTGCGCAGCATGGTGAAAAACGGGTGGTTGAGCTTGGCCGTCAGCTCCGCGCCGAGAATGTCGATCGTGAACGCGCTCAGCAGCGTCACGAGCACGCAGATGCGCACGCACCACCACGCGGCCGCGCGTCCCCGCCCGGGCGCGGGCGGGGTG
>OKUO01000188.1_pt1 | contig 25406 bp, 18 predicted proteins | sample 1606481 | NCBI WGS metagenome assembly OKUO01 (sample SAMEA3882503, study PRJEB24775) | human gut metagenome | biome: human-associated habitat; feature: intestine environment; material: feces | place: Netherlands | collected 2009/2010
CCCCGTCTATAACCGGCGAACCGGTTTAGGCGGGGTTGTTGACTTACGGAGGTCTTCCACTTCGATGCAGACAGTGTCATCCCCCTCATCGCCAAATCCCTTGCAAACCACAATGATACTCTGTTCATCCGGGTTCACCGCTTTCGGCGTGACGGTCTTCACTCTTGCAAATGCTCTATCGACTTCCTTGACTGCTGCCGCCTGTTCCTCATTATCGGAATACATGGCAGCAAATTCTTTCTTCAGCTTATTTGTATCGCAATGCATAAACGCTTCATAAATGTTCTTGAAATCAGTCTTTGTCATATCATTTTCCTTTCTTCGTTTTCTGTTCTTTAATGATGGTTACCTTGACTTTGGCCGCCAGTTTTTTCTTAACTGCCTCATATTCCTTTTCGGTGCCTTTGAATATGATTTTATTGCCGCCGCTGAGCATCGCTTCCTGCACGCTCAACGGGTCAATGCATTCCGGGTATTCTGTATGCAATCCCACGAATGTTTCTGAACCATGTGGGCGTGGACTTATTACCTCATATACCATTCTTATCTCTCCTCTAAACCAAAAAAGACGAATGGCAGCTACGCAACCGGCAGCCTGTTATCGGGCAGCGGCTACGCTTTCGTCATCCGTCCTTCGTTTCTTTGCAAGCAGCTATACTTCATTGTATGGCCTACGGTATGCGGGCCTACGGTACTTTCGGAGTGGTCTATTGCGGCTACGCTTCCCGCAAGTACATTTCGCTCAACTTTAGGCAAGTATCTACGGTTTCAAGTGCCTACGGTTCCGACCATGTTATTTATCGTCGTCGTTGTTTTCCCGGTCTTCCAGAATCTGCGGATAAATCCAAAACATGAAATATGCCAGGATAATATAAGAACCAACAAAATGGAAGAACAAGGCCGGTGTAGTCATGGTATCCAAAAGACCAACGAACTTGAAGACAACAAGTGTTAAAGCAGAATTAACAAGAAACACAAGGTCCAGAAGCAAAATTCGACCAACAGTGATATTCGACATATTTTATGCCTCCTCAGCAAAATATTGATGCAGTGACTCCGATACGATTTCCTGCGTTTCCTGGCTCCAACGAGTATACGCATTGTCAGGGAACTCGGCATTCTCTACCATGCTCAGCTTCCAGGAGGATACAGGAACCCCGTTCTGGACTGTAATTATGGTGGGCGCTCCGATTCTCTTTTCACCGATACTGATGCTTTCGCCGTTCTCGTCTTTCACAGTATAGTCGATGAGATAATCGCTCAGCCAGTCAAGAAGCTCATAATACCCTTTTCCGGGAGCCACGGTCATGACCGGGCCATTCAGAGTCTCATCAAATTCATACTTGTCGCGGTAGTTATCAATCTGGCAATAGTAGAGGGTCTTTCCCTCCTCTTTTGCAGTTTCAATAAGTTCCGGCATCAGGTTCCGGCAATAAGGGCAGGTAGGAAATGCAAAAACGATAATGCCATCAGCTACGCTTCGTGCTTCCTCCGCCGTCACTTCTTTGATGGAGGCAAAGGCAGAAACTTTGATTTCCTGGAATGTCTCTTCCGCCGTCGAGCTACGCTTCATTCCATTATAGCCCTCATAGGTCCTTGCTAAAGCAACGGAAGGTATTCCGGCAGTGCAGATTGCGGCTGCCATTGCCAGTGTTGCTGCAGCGTATGGAATTAAAAACTTTCTTTTCATAGGACATGCTTCCGATTTGATTTAGATAACCTCAAACTTTGATTAGATTGCATCTGAATGATTTGTGGTCAGAGGTATGTACAATTTTTCTTTCCTATATCTGCATTATACCATAAATTGCACTTTTTCTCAATTTGGAAGCCGGTTTGTTAAATGAAAGTTCACGATTAGCGGTCAAAGTGTTGCCAACCTGCCAGACGAGAGGTTGAAGTAGCTCCATCAACCCTTCTGTCAGCCTTTCAATGCTTCCTGGAAGAAAGCGTTGTCCATGCGTCTTGTCTTTTCCTTGCGCGGCGGAATCAAGTCAAATACTTGTCTACTCTGCTTTTCCTCTTGTGTCTCCGCCTTTTCTTCTTTTCCAGCTTCCGAGATATCGAAATCGTCATCGAAGTCATTGTCATCAAAGAACCAAGAGCACACGGACGATTCACTCATGGTTTTGAGTTCAAGACACTCTTCACAATAAATTTGGGGTTCTCCCACACGAGCTTCAAACTTGCGCTTGCAGGTTGGACATACTCGAATTGCTATCATTGGTCATCCATCTCCTCTTCATTGTATCCATTATGCGTCAATGGGTTAATCCCATCGCGGCGAATTCCGTCGTCGTCGTATTTATGTGCTGGCATTGGGATGTTGTCAAAATCCTTGAAATCGAGAACTTTGCTTCCTAGTGCCCGGCTGATACCATCTTGCGTTCCTCGCTCACAAACGACATGATAAGGCACTCGTCCGTTTTTTTGATATTCGAGTTCTTCAAACTCAATGACCGGCAGCGTTATGGTTTTGCATTTCTGTTCATTGATGTATGCTTCAACATATCGCCCAGTAGTAACGGTTGTATGGCTTTCAGCCATCTCATCCAGCCACACGGAAATCATTTCATTGAGTTCATTCCGTGTTAAAGTTGCCGTTCGAGTAAGAAGCTCAACGCCGATAGAGCTTGTAGGAACGAAATAGCTGTACTTGTAGACCTGTTCGAGATTTGCGAGCGTCAAGAGCCTTGCTGCATTATGGGCTTTGATGATATCAGCGCTGTCGATTGCTTTGCCGTACTTATCGCCAGTAATGATTTTGGGAACCATAGCACAGGTCTTGCCGATAACGATGCACTTAGGAGACATATTGCAGATTGTTGCGAAGTCCTCGTCCGTTGCCGCAAGTGAGCTGGATTTCAAGAGTTCCATCACTGCACTTACACGCCGCTGTTCGTAAGACACAACCCATCGCATCAGCTTATCGAGCGTACAGTAGAGAAAAGAAATGCCTGTGCGGTTGATTACGATACCTACCAGACGGCTTTGACCGAGCGTGTACTCCTCGCCCATTGTGGTGCTCGTCTTGATAGTTGCAGAGATTTCATCGGACAGGAAAAGAAGCCCTTTGTCATAGAAGAAGTCGCTCATGAAGGATTGGGACGCATCCTGTTCAGAATTAAGAACATCAATCAGCTTGATTCCAGCTTCCTTGGCAGGTTGAATTCCCGCTGCTCGGCACATGCAGAGTGTCGTTTCCACCCTGGTGAGCCGTCCTTGTTCGCCTTTGATTCGCCGCTTCATAGCCGCCCGCTTGTCTACATCCAGAGCGTCTTTTTGAGTGCTTCGAATGTATTTCAGACCGTCCTGAGAGATACGCACATACCGCGATTCATCTCTCATAAAGACCTCAACATACCCATGCTTTTTGGCCGCTCTCAGAGCTTTGGTAACGCATTGATATGGGATGTCAGAGAGAGCAATGGCAAGCTGCTTGTGCTGGATAGAATCAACGCCATAGAGATATACGAGAAGCTTTTGTTCGTTCGTCATAGTACCACCAAAGTTGTCCGTTCGATTCCGTACCTCATACGAATCGCAGGGCTGGAATTCATATCGTACCGCGTAAAATCAAAAAGAAAGAGTAACATTTCTAGGGAACGAAAATTTGACACCTAAAAATGTTACTCTTTTATATCCCTAAAAATGTTACTACCGGACTACGTTAAAGCCAATGGAAGAGGTCGGCTTTTGAGCAAAGAATCACTTCCAAATACGGGTCAGATTCGGTCGGAATTGCAGTGTAAAGGAAGTTCATCATATCCCATCCATCACCGTGTTGGAGCACCCTGCAAATGGCGTTTGTGATGGCTCCCGTATAGACATTGTTGCTGTCAATCGGGGCCTTTTTCGTGGGTGAAACGCCGCGACAAAACACGAGAAAAAGCTGTTCGGAAGGCAGGTTGATTGGCCCATTTTGAGCGATAAATGCCTTGATAGCAGCCTCCGTGATGTAATCGAATTCGGCATCAAGATAATACTGCCCAACAGCGTCTTTCGCCTTTGCCTTGCGGCTGTACCACTCATGCTGAAAAGGCGGCAAAAAGGAAGAAAACCGGAGCTTGAGAAAGCCATTTTGAGGGATAGAAACCATACAGAAATCGTTTGGAATTGACGTTGCAATGTTTTTTCGCTGATACGGTGCAGGGGCTTCATCACTCTCAAATGAGACAAGGATTGACCGCTCGGCTTTAAGAATCTCAATCGAAACATCATTGCGAATGGAATCCGGCAGCTTTTTCAAGGGAACATCATCTGGAACCGATTTCAAAGCATCCACTGCCTTTTGGAGCTTGCTTTTTACGAACTTTGTCGATGCATTGTACAAAACCGGGGCTTGATATTCGGCTTCAGGGGCATCATCACCGGCGTTGCGTTTGACATCGTTTTTATCGCTGCAACGTTTATAATCATTTAATGATGGGAACGCCATTCCAAACATCCTCGTCGTCAATTTGTTCCGTCACATTCAGGTCATAGTTGTCGCTGACCATGCAGAAATAACGAATCCCGCATTCACTCAGAAGCTTTCGATTTGCGCCGGGGGCCAGGATTGCGATACGGGAAGTGACCGGCATCATATCCTCACGAATGCCAAGGCTCCGAATCGTGTCTCCCAAAATAAGTTCGTTGCCACGTTCAAATTCACAAACATAGTAGACACTGCCATCGAAGCAGAAGCTCAACAGCCAGGGAGTGCCACTGGGAATCGTAAAATTACGACTCTCCGGCAAAAATTCACATGCAACGCGGAAAGCACGGCAGCGCTTGCGGATACTGCTCGTCATCGTGATGTAATCGGCTTTCGCCAACCCTTCTTTGGTAGGATAGCAGGCCGGACGGCGGTTAGAGCCTTTACGACAGGCATTGTAAATGATTTCCTGTGCCATGTTTTTGCTGACCTGATATTGACGAGTGAGATACTCGGCCATCAGTTCATTTGGAATAACGGGGATGGCATCCAGCAGTTCGCGGATATCGGAATTGTGAATCTCAGACATACAAATGTCTCCTTTCATTTCTAGCAAAATGAACCAATGTGTTCTTTTGCCGTTTGTGAACCATAAATTAAACGCATTAGCGTTGCGCTTACGTGAAATTGAATTGTGCCTTTTTATGGATAAAAGAAAAAGAATGACACATTTTGAAAGTGAAAAATGAACACATTTTAACGTGTACATTCACAGCTTTACTCAAAATGTATCATTCTTTATAATAATCAGCGCTCCTTCGCCTTATTTTGACGTTTCAAATATCACATTTCAACATCAATGACGGTATTTTCCGCCGCCTTCTCTTCTTCTTCCCGCTTTTTCTTTTCCAGAGCCTTGCGGCGTTCGTAGAAGGACTTAGCATCGGTTGTGATTTCCTTGGCTTCATAGTCATCGGCCACAAAATCGACGAACAGTTTTGCGGATGCAGAGCAAACCAGACCTTGACCACGCGGCAGGCTGGATACCGCTTCCATCTCAACGCTGGTCAGCTGAATGGCTTCCTGAAGGGCTTTTGCTTCGGACGGAATCAGATGCATGATGATTTTGGTATCAGCGTTACCAATAATTGCCTTGCCGTATTTGCCACCCTTGTATTCGTAGAACTGAGAAATATCCTGAGTCATAGCAAAAGCGGAACCGCCATAAGCACGAATCGTACGGAAGATTTCAACAACGTCTTCAGCTGCCTGCTCGTTGGAGTCAGTGCCAATCAATTTCCAGCATTCGTCAATAAATACGGCTTTGCGCTGTGTACGGTCCTCTTTGATTTTCGTCCAGACAAAGTCCAGAACCACGAACATAGACATGGTAAGCAAAGAGCCTTTCATGCCATTGAAGTCAAATACGATGTACTTGGAGTCAAGGTCCACGTTGGTGTGGTGATTGAAGCAAGCCATAGAACCGTTAATTAGCGGATTCAAGATGTTGCAGACGGTATGCAGTTCAGGATTTTTTCTCATTTCTTCCTGCAAATCTTCCAGCAGCGGCATTACCTTATAGTTGCCATCTTTATCGTAGATAGAGTTGTTATCACGGGTGATGCCGAACTTTGCGTATGTCGCATACAGGCAGCCGTCAATCAGCTGCTCTTCTTCCTGCGTCATATTGCGAACAACCAGGTGCAGGAACGAAAGAATCGTATGAATCTTTTTGGTCAAGAAGGAGCCGGAAGCCTCATAATCATCCAGCAATTTTGCGTCCTCATCGTCAGGAGCGCGAATGTCCATGATGTTGATGTTGTTGTCCGAAGAGGGGTCCATGGAAACGAACTGACCATTGACTGCCTTACAACCGCCGCCGTAGTCCTCCAAACCTTTCAGAGGAGAGATGATAAACACCTGCGTGTCCATCTCAGACAAGCGCAGTGCGAACAGCTGTGCGGTGAAAGTCTTGCCGTAACCGGAAGAGCCCAGGATAACGGCGTTTGCGTTTGCATGAGCGCGGGTATCAAACATATCGATGGTGACCAGAGAGTTGTTGACATGGTTTGTCCCGACCATAACGCCGCCCGGGTCCTGCATTTCAAACGAGATGAACGGATAGCAGGATGCAACACCCGAAGTCAGAAGATTGCGATGAGATTTCTTTGCCAGCTCCTTATTGATTTTCGCAAGAGGAAGCAGGCAGGAATAGAAGCATTCTTCCATCATGCAATCCGCACGGCGAATCTTCATGCTCTGACCTTCGATACGCTTTTTCAAAGCATCGAACTTATAATCGAGTTCCTTCTTTGTATCTGCCACGATAGTGATGAGCATTGACAGGTAATAGAACTCTTCGCCGCTGGAAAGGCCGCGCAGCATATATTCACTGGACGAAATTTTTTCCATACGCGCCTGATAGTCAGAGTCAGTATCGTGACTGTCCATGGCGTTTGCACGGCTCAGACGAAGCTGTGTACTGATTTTATTGAAGACAGCTTCACGGGACATGTGCTCAAAGAACATATCGACGTCAATGCCTTCACCAGCATTTACGAACGTAGCCACCCAGCCCGCATAGACACGCTGGCTGAACCCGTTCGAGGGAATGTAAGCGAAAGTATAAAACTCGCCATCAATGACAATGTAATCGTGATGCGTAAAGTCAATCCAGTCCGGAGCAATCAGTTCCGTTGCCTGCAAAGACGTCTTAACGCCATTCTTTTCGGCTTCAAAATAACGGTCAACAATGGGGTCCATGTGCTGCTTGAACGTGATGGTCTCGCTTTTTCTACGGTTCAAGAGCTGGTAAAAAAGCTGGTGTAGACCTGCGTCCTCGTTTCCGTCAGGGTTACCAAGTGCAGGAATAAAGATATTACCACACTGTTCCATGTGAGAGCGGACGTTTGCCGCAACGGCATTCAAGTCGGCCACAACCATTTCAAATTTAGAACCATCGTTGCTGATAGTGCGCTGGAATTCTACGACCACAAAGAAGCGACGGGTAATACCAACGGACAAAGCCGTCTTACGAAGCAATCCGATGTATGCCTGCAGCATTCGCTTACGACTCGGATTCTTTTCTGCTTTGTAATAGTCCGTCACGGTCGCGATTGAATTCTCGACATCAGCTTTACGAGAAAAGGTTTTGAACTGGATATTGCAGGGAGTTGCTTTGAACGTTTGATAGAAAAGCGAAATAATACGGTTTTGAGTTTCCGCGTCCATATAGGCAAAGTTGATAGGGCGAAATTCCATGATTTTGATATATCGGTGGTCCTTTGTCACAACAATGCCGCCGTAAATATCCTCAATAGGGATGATACGCTGTGTGCTTCGAATGATTTGATAGCGCTCATTCTGAGCTTCCAGCTTTTGATTCATCCGCCGCCGCTCTTCTTTGGCGATTTCATCGCGTTCCTTTTTCGTCAGCGGGATTGTACCGATACTCTGTTCCACAACACCGTGGGGGATTTCTCCGCCATTTTTGAATCGAAACATAGGCTTCACTCCTCACTATCAAAGATAGAAATGTCATTCAAGGACATATAATCAATATCGCTGTTGTTCTGTGTGGTTTGCGGCTGCTTTTGCGAGCCCATCGTCTTTCCAGAGGTTTTGACGTTCTGAGGTCTTTCCTCTGTGCGGCTGACCGTGCTGTCATCGAAAAGGTCTACATCATCCAAGCTGACATCGTCATCGCTGTTCACGACTTGTCCCCTGCCCTGCTTTGCGGGCTGTGCAGACTGAGTATCCTGGATATCAACCGACAAGTCATCCAAGTCCTCATCGACGTCAAGTACTTCCGTTTCATCGTCAAAGACTACATCATCAATCTGCGGGGCTTGGATATCGGTATCAGTGCCGTCCTCAAACAGCTCTGTATCCGCATCTGCTTCCACATTCGCTTCTACTTCATCGGTGTCGATGCTTTCTTCACTGTCAAAGATATCGACATCATCCTGAGCCGCATTATTGCTCGGCCCTACAGTGACGGGCTTGAGCTCTACAGCCTGAGGATTCAGTTCAGCGTTATTCTCTTCCGGCTTGTCATTTTCCTGCTCATTGTCGGGGTCCATGAACTTCTCGTAATACTGTGCGGTCTTAACACGCTCGGCTTTATCCAGACGCTTCTTGATAGCTTCGTTAATAATGCGTTCGCGCTCTGCTTCTTTTGCCTTCTTCTCAGCCTCTTCCTGTTCACGCTTACGCTTGATTTCTTCTCTGGCAGCCTTGCGTTCAGAACGGGGCAAAGAGTTAATGTATTCCTTCTCTTCTTTCGCACGCTGTTTTGCTTCAGCGCGGAGTTCTGCTTTAGATTTGAGGGCATCCGGTTTTTCCAGGAACCCATAGTCATCATCGTAGAAGACCTTGAGCTCTTCATCTGTAATGTCGGAACTGATAGGACCGTTCTCTTCACCAAGGACTTTTCCCTTTACAGTGCCAAGCATTTGCTTTAGCTTGTCTTTCGGAAGCATCCGCCCGTCATGAATCAGATATTCCGGTTCAAGTTCGGTTTTGATGCGAGGATTGTATTTTGAGATTCTGCGACTTTGCCGGAAACGGATAACACGTTGAATAAACTCAAACAAGCTATCGCCGCCAACACCGTGAGCTGCACCAAGGAAAGCAGCAGCACAGAGTATTGCGCAATAGGCCACGGTACTTTGTACATCCCATCCCAAATCATGCCATCCATAAATGAAAATTCCCAAGAACGGTAGTGCCAGGATGATACCTTCCACGAAGTTTCGAGTTTTGAATTGTCCGTTCAACACATACCCGGTATCAAACGAGTTTTTGGGGATTTGATAAATATTTGGCTTCTGCTCTTCTTTACTCATACTTCTTCCCCCTTTTGCCGAGCCAATACAAGCATTGCGGCGCAGCAATTACGATATAGCTGCATCAGCATATTCTGGTCTTCCTTTTCTTTTCTGGACAATAATCCAATAGCGCTGATGTTTGCTACTGCACCGTTTTTATAGACATCCATTGAAAGCAAAACCGGCTCGCTTTTCATTGCCTGCATCTGACTGCACATATCAGATAAATCACTTTCAAAGAACGCAGAGACCGTCAGTTTGACGCATGGCCCATTTATACTGCACGTAACAAAAATTTCTGTGTCATTTATTGTCGTATGAAACATTCCCGACCGCATATTCGCACACCTACTCACAAAAAATCACCTCGTCACCACTTAATAAATTCATTTTCAACAAGAGTCATCATTGGCCTGCAATTTTTGCAGTTGCTCACCACGCGCCGCGAGAAGGCTGATGACAATGCGCGGTATCCGGCCACTCGCCAGAAAAAGTAAGTGGCCGGGTTTCAGTTACGCCTTATGGCAAGCGCCCCAAACGTAGTTGCGCTTATCGTCGTAACCGTAGACAAGCAGCGTCACGCGGTCGCCGCGAGTCAGCAGTTCATCGGAAGCGGTACGAGCAACGCGAGCCTGAATGTTGCCGACATCCACAATCAGGCGGTAGTAGTTGTCCTGAACGGAAGTCACGGTAGCACCGTAAGCGCCGTTGCGAGCCAGGCTGTGGATGTTCATTGCGGGATTAGCGCGGCGTTCCAGGATAGCGCGGTTCATGCGCATGCTGACAGTGCCATTTTCGTTATCCACGTTCAGGTCTTCGATGACCACGGGAATGCCTTCACCGACATGGAACTTCTTGGATACATCGTCGATATACTCGTAAGCAGACAGAGCACCAGCACCGATGCTGGTCTCAACGCCCAGAGCTTCAGCGATGACGTAATCCGGACCACTAGACAGAATAGAAGCGATAGCGCGGGAGCCGTTCTGAACATCCGCATTACGGCCAAAGAAGTGACGGTTGCGCTGGAGCTGCATAGCGTCCTGACGAGAGCCAGCGAATACGACCTCGCCATCCTCAGACTTGGCTTCCATGTACGGGCAGAAGTTGATGATAGCGCCATTCATCAGCTTTGCCTTACGCAGATAACGGCGCTGCCGGGTAGTCGCATCGTTCTCCTCAATGCCCTTCATCAGACTGAAGTAGAAGAAGTCCTCTGCCGGAATCATGACGCGCAGCGTGCCACGGCTCACTTCAACGACAGCGCTGCCATTCTGAACCGGGCGAACGCCAAAGACCTTGCCCTGCAGGAAGCGTCGAGGACCATGCTTGTTGTCAGCAACGCAGCGGCGCATCTCAGCCAGGTCACGAGCGCGGCGGTCTTCGGGCATATCGACATGCAGCATATCGTTGCCGTCATCAATGAAAGCACCAATCGCCAAGTCATCATCATTGAAGCGGCGAGTCGCACGAGGAACCTCATTGACTTCTTCGTCAACGCCCTCATCGGCGGGAGCTGCTTCGGTAGCCTCTTTCGCTTCCTGCGGTTCAGATACCGGCGCGGCGTTTACATTTTCTTCAGGTGCAGCAGCGACAGCAGCTTCATTGGTTTCAACGGCAGTGGGATTCAGCATTTCATTTTCGTTCATGGTATTTGTCTCCTTTGTGTTAAAAAAGAAATATGAGATTATCGACATTTGTCGCTGCCCGGTAGCAGGATTCGGGCACTGTCCACCACACGCCGCGCGGAGGCTGTCGATTTGTGTGGTTCCTGACCCGCATGGAGCGAATCAGGGAAAAAGAAAAACCCCGGTCACACAATCAGTAACCAGGGGTTAAGGAACAAACTATTTATTTTTTGAATGCGTTTTTCTTTTTGGGAGCAGGTTCATCCGTAGCCAGCAAATCTTTCTTGGACAAACGCGGTTTCATGCGCTCTTCGGAACGCTTCTGCGTAATATCTGTATTGATTTCTTTCTGGCGCTGGATATCACCGAACGACGATTCACGGGATTCAATTGCGTCGTGTTTCCGGGCATTGGGATAAAGGTCTGCGGTTTTCGGAAGTTCTGCCCATTTGGTGGGGACAAAATGCGGGTCATTGAACAGAGGATGATGAATAAATCCGAAGCGCTTGGCTTCCAACATATTCTGGCCATTCGTCATAATCAAAATCTGTTCCTTGTCCAAATGCTGAACTTCATCAGGGTTCACAAGATTGCGTTTGCCGTCGCCTTCACTGAGCGAATACCCTTGCATCACGCCGCGATTTCCGGCAGAGGAAGCACGAGTATCGCTGACGCTCTTGGCGCGAATCGTAACAATGCCGCTCTTATCGGAAATATATTCGGCTGTATACTTATCATTACAGCCCAGAACCAGCATCGTATTGCAGCAGCCGATGATAGTTTCGGCGTTTTCCTCGCCGTACAACTGAGTCAACTGCGGCAAACTCTGCAAAATGAGGGAAACTGCAATCTTACGAGAGCGTGCAGTAGCAATCGTCTTTTCAAAGTTCGGCCAGACGCCAGTGTTTGCCAACTCGTCCGCAACAACGTTGACCGGGATGCGTCCTTCACCACCAACTGCATCGAAAGCTTCTTTCAGGTCTTTGAACAGGAAGCTCAAAAGCAGAGAGGAAAGCAGCTGCATAGAAGCGTTATCATCGGAAATGATAAGGAACAATGCGGTTTTTTCCGCGCCAAGATTTGCCAGGCGAATGTCATCGTTACTGATAACGCGGCGAACCTTGTAGGTCATGAACAGCTGGAGTCGAGTATTCAAGCCGCCAACAATGTTGGGCTGTACGCGCTCACCCATACCCTTAAACACTGCCCATGCAGATGCGGCCGGATGGCTCAGCGGTACATACTTGAAGTTTGCTTCCCATTTATCCAGGTCGTTGTGAAGCAGAGCGTCATAGATATCGGAGATGTTACAGGTCGGAGCATCCTCCTCCCATTCAGAGAGTTTCCTGTCCCCTTCTTCATCGCCATAGAACGAATGAGCAAGATATTCTACAACTCGGCGTCTATCCACCATGGCGGATTCCGGGTTCTTTACAATCTCAATCAGAGATTGCTCATCTTCCTGAGTGATATACGGCAGCTGAGTCAAAAGCTCTTTTGCACGGCGCTCATAAATCTCAATCAAGCTCTTTTCACGGATATACGCACAATAGGAAACAGCAACGCGGAACAAGTTTTCTTCCGAGCTTTCCCAGAACGGGTCACCCTTACTGTTTGCACCGCCTCCCGTGTTAGCAATAACGGTCTTACAAAAGGTAATCACACGCTGGTCATCAATGTTACCAGTAATCGGGTCATAGATTTCTTGAACACAATCCCACGCATTAGAAAGGTCCAGATTGATAAGGTTAAAGACCTTGACCTTATAGCCACGGGACTCCAAAAGTTTACGCATATCGTTGTGAATTTCGCCTTTCGGGTCAGTGACTACAACCGATTCGCCACGCACAATAGATTGGAATACCGCCGTTCTGACATAGCCAAAAGACTTACCTGAACCCGGAGGTCCGATAAGGATAAGGTTTCGGTTGCCGGTAGGTTCAAAAGGAAGCGCGATGACTTCCTCACCGTCTTGCGTGAACTGTCCAAGAATCGTACCCGTTACGTTTTCGACAGGACCAACCTCATAGACTTTTTTGGCTTCCGTTTCATTCATCCAGCGAGCTGTGCCGTATGTGCCCGCCATAGACGTTGCAACGCCACGGTCGTCCACTTCTTTGGTTGCGTTGAGGTCTGTGTTATTGACGGAAAACCGGATAATAATGAATGTAATGGCGCACGCAAAGACAAGTGCCGTCACAATACCGTAACCGGTCGTCAGGGCAAGCACAAAGCCCCGCAAAACCCCCGCATCCCATTCCCCGACAAAGACTTTTGCAATACATCCTGCCGGGAAAAGACTGATAAGAAAGGAAAAGCAGAACAAAAGTACGAGCTTTTCACCCTTTGACAGCATCAAAATTTTCGTTTTGAATTCGTTCCATTTGGTCACTGGTTGTCCACCTCACTGTCAGTGTTTTCGGTTTCTTCTTCGCTGTCGGAAGTACCCAAATCCTCAACTTCTCCTTCTGTAACGGTCGTATCCACTTCCTGCAAGATAAAGTTGTTAGGGTTTGTATCGTCAAGAGAATCCGTGACGACCTTCAAAATATTATCGTTGTACCAGAATTCCCAGCCAAAGATTCTCGAAACGTCTTCAATCGGCATTGTGAACGTATTATCTTGGGCCAGCGTCATCGTATCGGTCCAGGCATCCGATGTATTGCGCGATGTATATTTGAAGGTTTTCCTGTCACCGTGGATTTCAAAATACTCGCTTGCTTTGGTCAAAGCTCTTGCGGACGGCACATATTCCCAATGCCCATAAGTGATGGGCACATAGAGAAGACCCGCGTCCTCTGCATATTGCGTATTGCTGTCGTAAGCCTCGGCCAATGCTCGAACCGAAACGCACAGGCGGCCATCGCTGTTGATGGAGAAGTGCATGCCCGGAACCAAAGAGCCGTTCAAGATAACGCATTTCGTGGGAGCGGTCTTTTCGCCTTTCAGGATAGCCTGACCATCTTCTCGATTCTTGATTGCCTGGTCGTATTCTTCCTGAGAATTGAAGATGTAAAGCCGCTCGCAAGAACCTTCTTTTCGAAGCTGTGAGAAATCTGTCGGATAATCGATGGCAAGCGAATCCTTGTCAAGCTCATAGACTTCCTCACCGGAAACAATGCACTTCAAATATTCATCGTCAACGCTATAGCCGTTCGAATCGTCATATCCAGTCGTGCTCACTCTATCGACAACATAGTTCCCATCAGCATCAAAGTGTCCGGATTCCGAAACGATATTCTTCTCATCAACGCCCAAAACCGTGCCATCGGATTCTTCACTTGACGCAGAGTCATCGGAGGAAATCTCCGTCTCATCCACAGTCTCACTTTCCGAGGCTTCATCGTCAGGAACGGGAGTCTCTTCCGGCTCCATGTATTCCGGGTTCGGACGCAGATATACGGTATGGCCGCTGAAAATCTCAAGGCCGTTTCCGTTATCATCCGTATACGGAATCAAGCCCATGCTTTCAATTACCTGAGCCTTCTCCTTATATAAAGGAGAGCCATCGCCCATTTTCACTTCCTTGTATCCGTTGCAATCAAGATTGTTTGGACTCTTAACATTCAACTTGGTCAGAACGATTTCGCCATCCTTCATTTGGGTGCCGCCCGATGTATCCACATCACCGCCAATATCGGGATTCGAAGACGGTTCAGGCGTGCTTTGAATGGACGGGGTCGGTGCAGTGGAACTGGTAGCATTTGTGCTGCCGTTTCCGCTGTTGCCTTTACAAGCAGTCAGACAGCAAAGGCAAGCGCCCAAAATGGCGGCGCTTTTCATAAAGTTGTCCATAATAAAAGCGGCCCCACTTTTATCTCAGGTGGGGCCTTACTCCTTTCTTTGGTTAGTTGCTCATTTCAATTTCAGGGTCTTTTTGGGTTTCGCCGTAATAAAGTTCAAGGTGCAAGTGTTCACCCGTTCCACCATGACTACTAAGACAATAGCCACTGTAGCCGGTAGTAGCGATTTTTGCGCCAGCAGAAATTGTATCATCAACATTGTACGAAAGGCCCGGGCTCAAATGCTGATACAGAATGAAAACGCCATTCTTTTCGCCCGGAACTACGCCACCGCGTTCCCCGTAATAAATCATCAGCATGTTACCGCGTTGACCATTCCCTTTTGTAACAAGCACACCGTTTGAATAACCATCCTGTTTACCAACAATGATACCCTTAAACGGCGCACTCATTGGATATATCGAATGAGGGGGAACAATATCAGTGCCATTGTGCTTCGTATCGCCACGAGGCGATTGCCAGCTGGAAGTTACCTTAGCCTTCCAGCCGCTCCACGGTCCAGGGAGAAGGCCCGAAGCCGGGCACTCAAACAGTTCGTCGGAATGGGTGGCGTAGAACTGTTCAATCATTTGCTTAATAGAGCCGCTGATAACTGTGCCAGTACCGGCACCGCCAGTGTTATCGCCTGTCCCGATATCCAACGATGAATCGCCTTCGAAATCGGCTTCTGCAGCATTATACAATTGCCGCATTGTCGCAGCTTCTTCATCAAAAAGGTCGGCTTCGGAAGTATAACTCTCAACCGTGTCCTCATCTTGCGGAACATTGTAGTATTCCATAATTTTCTTCTTAGCTGCTTCCAAGGGGGAAACTTTGTAGGTACATGTGATGGTTGCGGTCTTTACTACTTCACTTACGCGCTCCATCACGATTGTTCCATCTTCATCAAAAACCGGATTTCCGTCTTCATCCATTTTAGGCTCCATTTTGGTGACGGTCTTTTTGCCATAAGTTGTAGTTGTTGTGGCTTCCGTTTTCCAGACTTTGTCTCCGACAAGCTCTTGGGCTGCTTTCACCATCTTAGGGACCCGGAAATGGAGCCCATCCTCCGTACGTGCCGCATAACTATCTCCGGCCATAATGTAGAATGTCCAGTTAAGATAATTTTTACCATCGTACAAGTCTTTGTGAATGGTGTAAGAAATATTATCCATCGTAACGCCATTCGCAATAGCAGCGTCTTTGGCTTTATCAACCTCTTCCTGGGCTTTTGACCTCATGTCTTCCGAATATTTGTCGTACGCATCTCTGAAGTAATTATTCAGAACCGCAACAATAACATTTGATGTTCCCATGTAGGATTGGAAAATTTCATCCGAAGCAATCGCAATATCATCCTGATACGCTTGCGATGCATCGCCTTTTTCCCCTGTTGTAATCCAGGTCAAAAAGTCATCAATGCCATTGGATAGCTGAGCCTTGAAATCCTCCCAGTCAAGTACAACTTCATCAACCGATTCTCCTAAAGCACTCATTGTTGTTTCTGCAATTGTGCCTGGAATTTGAGTAATAAACATAAATCCAAAAAGCAGCAAAAGAACCGGAATAAGCGCAATAACAATAACTACTGCGATAACTTTAATCAGTGTCTCTGGATGCGAAACCATGGTGGCAGCAGCACCGGCAAAATCGCCTGCTGCTGCTTGTCCCGCCGCTTTACCAATGACCTTAGCATCCTTAACGCCTTGTTTTACAGCATGTACTGTTGAGGAAACTGCTTTAGCTCCCTGTTTTGCGTCATTGACCGCTTCATCGGTTAAATTACTCAATTTACACCACTCCTTCCTTAATCAAGCCAGTCTCAGCTGTGTAGAAGATTCTGCACATTTCCATCTCACACCCCGTGGAGGTGCTGGCTTTTTCGTGAGACACCCGGCTTTCTTTCGAAAGTCGGGAAAAGGGTATCGTCTAAGAATTACTTGGACGGCTTATCCTTTTTGTTTTTCGAACCGTTGCGATTCTTATTCCCTTGCATCATTTGCTGGAACCTGTTGTTCCGCTCATTTCGAAAGTTGCTTTCACGGAACGATTTTCCTTCATAAGCGTTTTTCTGCTGAGGCTGGGAATTAGAACGAGCAGCAGATTGGGTTCTATCCTGACTGGAGTTTCGATTACTCCGTTTGTAAGACTCATCCGTGTCGGGTCCAACACTCTCGTAGTCATCCACCTTGCCAAGCTGGCGGGCAATGCTTTCAAACGTTTCGGGCTCATACCGGCGGGTCTGCTTGTTGTACTTAGCACTCCGTTCGATATTCATCACATCCGGGGTCTCAGGAACGTTGCCATCAGCATCGAGCTTTTGCATGATACGCCACTGTGTAATGCCCGTATCGGGGTCTACACTAACGCGGGTGACCTGAATACGACCAATGCCATCACTCTCAACAAAGCCATTCGTATCATTGAATGCTTTGATAGACAAATGACTCAAGGGCCTGATTTCAGGTCCATTAGAAGCTCCAGATGTATTGGGTTCGGCACTGGATACACCGGCATTATCGCTGAATGTACCGGCTTCGGTAAAGGAATTACTGCGAGATGTATCAGCATAGAACTGAGTTCCATCCACAGGAGGTTTTTCGGCAGGCTGTTTACGAGCTGCGGAGCCATCGGCATCACCAGAGTCACCAGAATCTTCGCCAACACCGCCATGATTGAAGTTTTGTGCGGCAGGGGCGGGATTATCTTCCGCTCTGGATGCTTCTGCCGTCGCCTTGGAAGTTGCCTTTGCAGGAGCAGTATTTTCAGTAACAGAGGCAGCTGGCGCGGCCTGACCAGCAGAGCCATCATTGTCGGAGCCAGCACTTTCGGAGCTCACTGCACCACAACCTTGAATTTCAGGCGCAGGTGTGGAAGGTGCGCTTACGGTAGTATCGCCGTTATCGTCGGACGAACTGCCATCGTTGTGAGAATTATTGCCAACATTCTGATGCTGAACTGTGGGAGCAATAGCATCGTCATTGGAAGTTTCCTCTCCGCTGCCCGAAGAAGCATCGGAGCCGGGATTCTCGTCGTGAGAGCTACCGTTGCTGCCGCCAAACGAGGCAGAGCCGACATCGTTATCGTCGAAATCATCGCCATCACCGTCAGCAGAAGGTGCCGCATGACCAGCAACAGCACCAACGTTGGAAGAGCTTTCTCCCTTTGCAGGGGGTTCACCGATACCAGAATCATCTTCATCGGCGGGAGCCTTTACGCCTTGGGCAGTGGGTGCAGTTTCTTCATCGGAGCTGTAATTGTCGCCACCGCCATTACCTCCAGCGAAGCCCGTATTGCCTTCACCGGAAACATCGTCGCTGTCAGTGCGTTGTGCAGAGGGTGCAGCAACATCATTGGAAGCGCCGCCAGCGTCAGCAGGAGGTTCAGCATAGTCAGGGCCAGCATTGCCTGCCGCTTCGTCATCAGTTTCGACCGTTCTATCAGCGTAACTTGCAGGTGCCTGAGTTTCCACTGTAGCAGAGTCACCATCCATGGGCGAAGCATCCACATCAGCAGAGCCAACATCCTCAGTGCCGCCGACATAGCCAGAAGATGTATCCGAATCATCGGATTCTCCGACAGCCGGTTCATTGTCCGTATGTTGTACAACAGGCGCAGCACTGCCGCCAGAAGCGTTATCTGCGTTAGCAGGAGGTTCAGCGTAATCGACAGAAGCGTCATCAGACACATTGTCATTTGTAGCAGCATTGTCAGCCTGACTAGCGGGTGTATGAGTCTGAACCGCAGCAGAACTGTCATTCGCGAACTGAGTCTCGGAATCAGTAGACCCAGCGTTTTCATTGATGACGCCGATGTCGGAAGGCGTATTCGAGCCGCCGAATTCCGCATCAGCAGAACCGTAACTCGTAGTCTGCTCTGCAGGACCAGCAAATTCTTCGCTGGGAGCACTACCAGTGGGAGACTCGACGGAAACGGTAGAATCATTTGCTGCGAAATCGCTGCTGTCGGGGCTTGCCGGTGTAGTTGTAGGTGCAGGACCTTCTTCGGTGACGGTCTTGTCGGTAGCAGACTGCATCGCAGACCCAACGGAGCTTTCACTGAAAGTACCAGTGCCATCCACAACAGTCTCGGTTTGAGCCGCGCTGCTATTGGTAACGCTGTCTTCACCAGCAGACTGAGTAACGGTAGAAGTTACGCTGCTGTCAGCAGAGGTTTCCATTTCGACATGTCCAGAAGGAGCTGCATCCTTAGTCTGAGGTACATTACCACCCTGAGCGGGAGAAGCAATAACGACTGTATTACCTTCTCCAGCCGCGCCGTTGCCACCAGCAGAGATTTCGCTCTCGCTCTGAGGCTCAGAACCCGGAGCTGGTTTAGCGGATACATTCTGTGCCTGAGTGCCAGGAGCGACAGCAGTTTCACTGCCAGAAGTGGTAGGTTCAGTGGGCAATGTACCAGCATTGCTGAGTACAGGTGCGGTTGCCTTCGTTGCTGTAGTACCGGCAGTGCCAGCAGGAGCAGTATTGTCTTCACCAACAGTATTGACATTTGCAGACGGGACATTGCCCTGACCCTTTGCTGTAGGTGCAGTTTCAGGCGTGGGTGTAGTCGCGGGAGCAGCTCCATTGCCGCCAGCAGGAACGGTGCTAATTCCCTGTTCAGGAGCAGCGCCATTCTTGCCCGCAGGGCTGCCAACAATAGATGTAGTTTCAGGTGTAGGAGCAACCGTGGGTTCAGTGCCTTTTCCTTCCGTCATACCACTACTGCCGCCAGATGTGGCTTCAGGCGTGGGCGTAATAGCAGAACCAGCGCCCTTGTTTGTGGCAGTACCACCACCGCTGATAGGTGTATTGCCCTCGTGTACCAGAGGCTTTGCGGAATCCTCAACGGTTGCGTTTGTAGGCGTGCCATTGCCAGACTTTGCTTGCGGCACGTTCGTACTTGTACCAGATGCGTTGCCAGATGCAGATGCTCCCGTAACGGTTACATTTGCAGCGTTAATCGGTTTGCTTGTAGCCGTACCATTTGCGACAGGTGCGCCCGCAGGTGTAGATGCAGGTTTAACAGAACCAGAGCCATTGGTAACAGCGTCAGGATTAACCACATTCACGTTGTTTGCGCCAGGAGTGCGAGATTCCGCATTGCCAGCAGCAGTATTATCAACACCATTGGCATTGATTGTCGTACCATGTGCAGTATTAGCAGCATTTGCAGAGCCAGTTGCTCCTGTAGCAGTAGTAGTTGCCGTAGCCGTCTGCGGTGTCGGTACGCCACTGCCAGTAGGCACAGCGTCTGTAGTTCCACCCTGTGCTACGGTATCGGGATTCACAACGCCAGGTTCAGAACTTTCGCTGTTGCCATGGTGGCCAGAGAACACCGATGCAACACGTCCCCAGAAAGAAGTGGCTTCAGGTTCTGGTTCATCCATTGCGGCCACGGGCGTATGTGTGGCCTCGAAAGCCTCCGGTGTCATGCCAACCGTATCGCCGACCTCGGCACCAGTCACTTCCTGTCCGGAATCATCGTCAGCCAAAGAGTTGTATGCAATCTGGCCATTTTCGTCGGGTGCGGTTGCATCAGTTTCCTTAGCGGTTGCATCACCATCAACCATGGTCGCGTTACCGGCATCGCCAGTAACGTTTTCAGAGGCACCAGTGCCTTCAGCAGTACCCTTCGGCAACCGTCCAGATGCAATAACCTGGGCAGCTTCTTCGTCTGTCAGGCTGCCCTTCGGGTTCGATACCATGTAAGTATCGGTAGTGTTGCCATCGCTGACCGTAACAGTCAAAGCACCATCAGGCATATCGTCACGGCCCATGGCCATGTCAATACCGGTGACTTTCGCGCCTTTAGCAAACTGCTCTGCCAGCTCAGGGTCAGCGTTTGCAAGCGTATCTTGCATTGCGGCCAAAGATTCCGAAGAATTGTAATCAACAGCAGAATCCGGGTTGCGCATTTCTGCGGCACGCTGCTCGTTGGACATCTGGAACCGACCGGAATAGTTTCCTTTGGCAGTATCAAATTGCTTTTGTGCTTCAGCCTGTTTGGCATCTCGGGTAACAGCAGCCGCCTGTTCCTGGTCGTGTTTGCTAAGCGCAGAATCGGTAATACGAGTAAGGTAATCCAGATTCTTGCTTTCCATTGCAGACCTTGCGGCAATTGCAGCCGCGCCATCTGCGCCATACTTGTTCAGCTGACCAGCGGGAACGCTGAAAGATGTAGAATTCTTTGTATTTGGGATAACGTCGCCAAGGCTTCTCCCCTTCCCGTCCGTCATGCGGGTAGCTGTCCATTCCTGAGAGCCATTTGCCGCAGTGCGTCCGGTGTTTTCAAGACGGAACTTACCTTTATCCGTAGTAAGGATTGCACTCTGCCCATCCGGACTGATAGCCAGGTCGGAAGTCTTGGTTGCAATCGTGCCAGATTCATCACTCGAATAACGGAATCCGGAAACGCCTGTAATTTTGCCATTCTCATCGCGGTAAGTGACCTTACCATTGACAGCGCCTTTAATGGCGTTATCGGGAGCCAGGTCTTCAACCGTACCCTGAGACACCTTGCCACCATCAAACCCAAGCTCATCCAGAGCGTTTGCCATGGCCTGACGATTCGAATTGGAGTTAAAGGTCTCGCCAGGGTTTTTGTACATGTCACTACGCTCAGCGTTTGTCCCACGTACAAAGCGGTCGGCCTTTTCTTTGTCACCAAAGCTGACCTTGCCGTATTTGTCCAAATTGCTTGCAGCTCCAGTTGCTGAGCCATTGGCACCTGCAGCTGCTGCCACGCCTGCAGCAATTGGCTTGCTATTACTGCCCGCGCCGCCTACAACATTTCCAATGGCATCAGCAGCTGCACGGCCGTGGCCAGCAACGCTGCCTGCCAAATCAAGAGCATCATGCGCGGCACCCGCAATAATTCGGAAAGCGCCAGCCGCTTCACTCATCGGGTCAAGACCTGTTGTGCTCGTAATGCGGAACCCAGCTTTTGCAAGCATATCGTCCAACTTTTGCGCGATTTTGAGGTATGCGTAAGTGACAAGGCCCCATTTCACGACGCTTTCAACAGACGCACCTACCAATCCAATATCCAAAGCCGTTCGTGCAATACCAACGACCCAAATGTTCAGGATTAACAAAACGCATTGAGACCAGAACATCTGCATCCAGTTGACTGCCGTGTCTTTTGTTCTTTCGTTTGTTGCCGTAGCAAACGCCAGAGGCGAAAGCAAAATGGTGAAAACACAAATGATGTATCGTTCCGCACATTCCAGAACCAGCTTAATCAGGTTCCACCAAATCAAGAACAAAAACACAACACTGACAACCAAAGCAGCACCTTCGACAATCGAAAATCCGCCCATCCATGCAGTTATTGTCCCAGTCGTGTCTACGGATTCAGTCAAGCCAATAATGTTCATGCCGGAGTCCTCAAATGAAAACGCTCCCAATCCACCTCCCGTAACACCTTCACTTAACGCTGTTGTCAGGGGCGAAATGATTTCATCGAACATTAACTGAAGGAAGTGACTGCCCGTGATAGTAAGAACCATACCAAAGACAGCATTCCAAATCAGTTTTGGCACGCTTTCAGTCCTTGCGCCGTCTGCCGTTTCCATCAAATACGAGATGACACGAATAGCAATCAGCGCTCCGGCGATTGTTGTCGAAATCACCGTTATGGCTTGTGAAAAATAACCCCCAATACCGTCTCCGCTCATTGCAAAGCCTGGAATATAACGAGCAATTTCTTCTGTTGTCATCTGCGTAATTTCGAGCAGCGGATTCATAATAAGGTCACAGAACTGCAAGATGATACGGGCGATGACCATAACGACCAAGCTGAGGAAGTTGCTGACAAGGTCAGACACCGCAGCGAGTGCGATACATCCTGTCGCTGCTAATGCAAGAACAACAGCGACCACAGAGCGCTTTACGGCTTTCTTGCCTTTTTCGGGTCTACACTTAATAAGAGAGTTAATGTTGCTCACCTTCTTTCGATAAAAAAAGGACCCGCCCGATTGCTCGGACGAGTCTTTTTGGCCGTAAAGCGATTATTGGCCGCCAATGTTATTGCCGCCGAGCTCGCCGTTAATCTGGCCACCGAGTTCATTAGCAACCTTCATCAGGCCGGGCACTGCAACAGCAGCCACGACGATGATGGCAACCACGATAAGACGTTTCTTATAAGTCTGAACGTCTTTCGGGTCACTGGCCAGCAGCATACGCACCAGCATATACAGGAATACTGCGATTCCGATAGGAACAACGATGTTGGTCAAGCCTTTAGCAATCGAGTTGCTGACCTGGTTGCCAACATTGAACACCTTATCGATGGCATTGCCGACATTGTCTGCGTAAGCCATAACCGTGCTCATCATGGCAGCAGTACCCATTGCGCAAGCAGTACCTACAGCCATCTGGAGGTTCTGCACCGGGGTGCGTTTCTGCAAGCTGTTTTTCATATTCATTTCGAACTACCTCCTTCCTTCGATTATCATCGTAGTAGAGCCTTCGTGAACTGATTGTTCAACCCTTTAACTCTACAATATCTATTATCTGCACCTCGCAAAGGCGTGCAACAATCATGCATTCGTTTATTTGAAGTATTATTCGTACAAATAAATAATAGCGGGAGGTCCTGCTATGAGGAGCTCCCGCTATGCTTTATGATTCTGCTTTTTTTAGTTTTGTGATGATGCGCGGGCCAAGCAAGGACTTGCGGGTCTGCTTACGAGAATTTTGAAGTGCATATTTTAGCGCTTCCTCGTCACCAATCATCACCAACTTCTTTTTTGCTCGCGTAATGCCGGTATAGTACAAAGGCTTTGTCAGCATAACCCCGTACGTCATACTCACAGGGATGATGCAGCAAGGAAATTCGCAGCCCTGAGAGCTATGTACGGTAATAGCATACGCAAGCTCAATATCTTTCATATCTTCATTGTTATAAACTAAAGTTTCTCCTTTCGAGTCAAAGTAGATTTCAACGGCAACATCGCTTTCCAGCTGGACAATCGACTGAATCGTTCCCAAGTCACCGTTAATGACCTGCTCGGTGTTCTTTCGCTGAATGATTCGGTCGCCAACCATAAACAGTTGCTTGCCGATTTCAACACAGAGCTTATCATCCGTTTTAGGGTTCACAATCGCCTGAATTGCGGTGTTGACACGGTTCTTGCACAGATATCCGCTCGGCGTGCCTTTATCATAATGCGTAGGAGTTAGAACAATCGTACCCTCCATACCGTATTTGGACACGCCATTCAGATACTCCTCAACAATATGATTCATGATTTCATTCGCTTCTTTTTCTTTATCCTTGTTAACAACCGGAATGAAGCGAAATTCATTATCAAACACAAGATTTCGGGTATCCCCGGTATAGGCACGATTCTCACGAATCTTGATGGAAGCATCTGTAATCGTCGAGGTACTCCCCTGCCGATAGTTGACATCAAGGCGAACGGTTTTAATCACTCCGCACATAATCAAATCGCGCAGAACATCACCGCGAGCTACCGGAGCCAGCTGGTCCGTATCGCCAAGCAGCACAATTCTGGTGGATGGGCTGCTCAAAACAGCGTCGATTGCATAAGCGAATAGGTGTTCACCGACCATACTCATTTCATCAATGCCAATGAAACCGCAGATGGTGCAGTCTCCTTGCGCTGTGAATCCGCTCGGATTATTTGCCGGAACCAAGCCACAAGCCTTATGAATCGTGGATGAGTTCATACCGGTGCTTTCCGCCATACGCTTGGCGGCCAAACCCGTTGGAGCCATCAATAGAATATGTTCCTCCGGCCATACCATATGGTACACATCCATGATAGCCCGCAGACAAGTGGTCTTGCCTGTACCGGGGCCACCAGTGACGATAGAGATACGGTACTTTAGGTTTCGAACGGCTTCAGCCTGTCGTGGAGAGAGAATGATTGCATTCTCTTTCTGCCATTTGATGAAAGCGTCCTCGATTTCTCGCTCTTTTATCGGCTCAGCACTGGCAAGTTCAACGATTTTAGCTGACATTTTACGCTCTGCCAGGAAATCGTCTTTATCGTAGTAGTATTTGCCCTGCTTGACAATCGCATATACCTTGGCAACATCATCAAGCGATTCTTTTTGACGTTCTGCACTCACCTGTGGAGTGAGCGCGGCCATCCGAGCTAAAATAGCGCTCTCTTCCGCACACATACTTCCTGTCTTTTGGCAGGCGATATGTAATGCTTCGATTGTCGCGCAGGTCATGCGGCGCTCGGAATCTACCGGCTCGCCCATTGCCAGCGCAATCTGGTCCATCACCGCAAAGCCCAAAATCGGGACGGGCTTATAGGGATTGTTTTCCAGAACGTGAATCGTTTCATTTCCGTACGTCTCAACCAATGTGTTGATAGCGGATGGTGAAACGTCTACGCCTTGCAGAAGTTTAAGAACATCTGCGCGGACCAGAGCGGACAAGCAGGCATCGTTGAGTTTGGCAATGACCTTGTCATCGATTCTTGGAATGTCAAACAGCTGTTTGCAGTGATGAGCGCAAACGTCCAATGTGTTCATCCCAAAACGTTCAACAATATGGTTTGCCATCGTCTTTCCTAAACTACTGCAATTCCGCATCAGGAACTTGCAAACCTCGCTTTCGGTTTCAGGCAAAATCTCGGTTGCTTTTTCTGCAACGAAGATTTTCTCGTTTTCCTCTTTAGAATCCGGTGCCCAATGTCCTTCCAGGCGAAATGAAATTTTCTTCAACAGCTCAACGGGAATATGCTGAGATGTGGCTTTGAATTCTGCCG
>OKUO01000198.1_pt1 | contig 24926 bp, 19 predicted proteins | sample 1606481 | NCBI WGS metagenome assembly OKUO01 (sample SAMEA3882503, study PRJEB24775) | human gut metagenome | biome: human-associated habitat; feature: intestine environment; material: feces | place: Netherlands | collected 2009/2010
TGCGGATATCGAATCATACTTCTCCCTCGCATACGAACCGAGAAGCATCGAGGCCGCAAACATAAAACTGCACCATTTCTCGTTAACATCATCAATGTGATAATAAGATTTATCAAAAGCAAAAATATAAACTAAAATATACGCCGCAAAAAGAGCGAGAACAACCCAAAGAGCATTGAATTTAATTTCCGTCTGAATCTGTCGATACACATAAAACAATATGTAAAGCAGCATTATTGAACCGACAAAATGGTAACGAGTCGGGTACAAAAAACAATGCACATACGCCATTATGCCGTCGTCGCGGGTAAATGTCGGCAGAATATTGATGAGCGAGGCTATCCATACCGCGGGGTACACTCTGATGATTCGTTTAAGATACCATTTCGGAAAACTGTCCTTAATTTTATAAAGGCAAAAACCTGACAAAAAGAAATAGATGCAGTTGCCGAAATGGCCGCCGAAAGCCATAGCGGAGATCGGCCATATATCGGCATAATGTGAGTTGGTTATCATTACGGCGGCAATAGCCCGCAGCCAATATACAAACTGATACAGTTTGATCACCCCACAGCGTTAAATTTATGTCATCGGATGATTATATTAGAAATAACTCGGATGCCAGCCGGCGGAGGTGGTGTGGTCGTTGCCTATATCCGCGCCCTCTTCGGGCTTTATCGGGTCGGCTATGCCGTTCGGAGTATAGGGGTCGGTAACGCCCTCGGGCATAGCTGCGTGAAGCTCGGTTACGGCGCCGTCATATTCCCAGCCGTCGTGCGGGAAGCGATAATGCCACAGAATATCGTTCTCCATGAAAGAAACTCCCCTGCCCTTGACGGTGTTTGCGATAATAACCGTAGGCTTGCCTGCGGTATTTGAAGTATCTTTAAGGGCGCTTCTGAGCGCGTCGTGGTCGTGACCGTCAAGCTCGATCGCATTCCAGCCGAAAGCACGCCATTTGGCGGCAAAGTCCTCAAGCTCGAGCGTTTTTTCACAGTAATCAAGGCTTTGCATATGATTATGGTCAACTATCGCAACGAGATTGTCGAGCTTGTAATGGTTGGCAAAAAGCGCAGCCTCCCAAACGGAGCCTTCGTCGCATTCGCCGTCACCGAGAACCGCAAACACACGGTTGCCCCTGCCGTCCTGCTTTGCGGTCAGCGCCATGCCCGCGGCGGCGGAGATGCCCTGTCCCAGAGAGCCGGTGGACATGTCCACGCCGGGGGTGTCATTCATGTTGGGGTGACCCTGCAGGTGACTGCCGATGTGGCGCAGCGTCTCGAGATCCTCCTTGGGGAAGAACCCACGCTCGGCGAGCACGGCGTACAGGCCCGGAGCGCAATGGCCCTTGGAGAGCACAAAACGGTCGCGATCGGCCTTGCGGGGATCGGCCGGGTCGACGTTCATTTCCTCAAAGTACAGATAGGTCATGATGTCGGCAGCGCCGAGCGAACCGCCCGGATGGCCGGACTTGGCAGCGTGCACGCCGGTGACGATGCCCTTCCTTACCTCGTTGGCAACCTTTTTGAGCTCTTCGTCGCTCATTGTGCCTTCCTTTCATCCTCATTAGACAAAATGCGCACGGCACCGAAGGTAATCCCAACACAGCCGCAATGCACGTACGTCATTCATTATGCTGGAAACTGATGGCTTTACCAGAGTTTTTATCATTATTTGAACAATTTAGCAGGCAGAACCGCTGATGAAACGGTTTATCAATGTGAACGTCTTTTGGATGGAACGCAGTCGACCCTACGCGCTAATGTCCTTGAATCCCTCGCCGAAGGCTTCCGTAACTCGCGCACGATCGTCTTGAGGGTATTGAGCTCTCGACGGCTCACGATGACCATAATCACCGGCTTCTCGGCACCCGAATACATGCCAGTCGCCTTAAACTTGGTACAACCACGACCCAGGCCATACATGATATCGGCAGCGATATCAGGGAACTTATCCGAGATGATGAGTACCATACGGCGTTTGTTGCCGCCATCGACCACGGCATCGATCACATAGCCGCTAATGACCATCGAAAGGCCTGCATATAGTGCGTTTTCGATTGAAAAGACCGGAGCCGACAGCGCACACACGGCAACGTCGATTGCCATGACGGTCGAGCCCACCGGCAGCGAGGTGTTACGCGAAATGATTTGGCCAATCGTGTCCGAGCCGCCGGTGTTGGCGCCGGCACGCAACACCATGCCGTAACCGATGCCCGTAATAATGCCGCCCCACATGGCGGGAAGCATCAGGTCCGCATCCGCCAGAGGTGCTACAAACGGGGCGAACAGATCGGTAAAGAAGCCCAGCAGCACAAAGCCCGTCGCGGTCTGCACCACGTAGAACATGCCGCCCTCGCGCATAACGACCAGCAGCAGCAAGGCGTTCATCACGATGGTCTGGATACCGACGGGAAGCGACACGCCTCGCGCCGCGCCGACCGCCTGGATAATGGTGGCAAGGCCCGTAACGCCACCGGCGGCAAGACCATTGGGAATCAAAAACAGGTCGGTCGCGATGGCGGCCAAGGCACACCCCAACATGATCTGGGGCAGGTCGTGAAAGAAGTTCATCGAAAGAATGCGCTTGATGTCCAGACGATATGCCATGCTGCCTCCCTCAAAAAAGCGCACCCAAACGGATGCGCTTTGAACTTCTTCTTGTATTCGATTCTACCGATTCGCCGGACAAAAACCACCCCTGCGCAGGGTTTATTCTGGATACAAACCCGTCCAACCGTTGGGCTTAGCATCGGTTTGAAGCCGCCCGATGTTTTAGACCTCCGAGCCTTCTGCATCGGCGTTGCCGGTGGCCCAGCGATGGTAGCCAATAACAAACGGGTCCAGGTCGCCATCGTCAAGAACGGCCTCGACATTGCTGGTCTCCACGCCCGTGCGTAGGTCCTTGACCATCTGGTACGGGTAGAGCACGTAGCTGCGGATCTGGTTGCCAAAACCAATCGTGGTCTTGGGTCCGCGAATCTCATCGAGCGCCTCGGCACGCTTCTCGAGCTCAATCTCGTACAGGCGAGCCTTGAGGATCTGCATGCACGCGGCCTTGTTCTGGATCTGGCTGCGCTCGTTTTGGCAGGTGACCACAATGCCGCTGGGGAAATGCGTCACGCGCACGGCGGAGTCGGTGGTGTTGACGCCCTGACCGCCCGGGCCGCTCGCGTGGTACACGTCCACGCGGATGTCATCGGGACTGATCTCGATGTCGATATCATCGGGTAGCACGGGGATGACCTCGACGCCGGCAAACGTGGTCTGGCGGCGCTTCTTGTCGTCGGTGGGGCTAATGCGAACCAAGCGGTGGACGCCGGCCTCGGCGCGCAGCATGCCAAATGCGTCCTTGCCCTCGACGGTAAAGGTCGCGCGGTCGATGCCGATGACCTCGGCTGCGGGACAGTCGTTGATGGTGACCTTCCAGCCGCGACGCTGGCAGTACTTCATGTACATCTTAAAGAGCATGAAGGTCCAGTCCTGGGCCTCCAGACCACCCTGTCCGGGCTTGATGGTCACAATGGCATCGCCGTGATCGAACTCACCGGTAAACCAGCTCGAAAGCTCAAGCTCATCGATGGCCCGGGCCAGGCGCTCAGCCGTGGCTGTAGCCTCCTCGCGAAGGGCGACGGCGTCGGGGTCATCCCCCATCTCCTCGGCAAGCTCCAGCGCGGCGCGGGCATCGGAAAGCTCGCCGCGCGCGGTGTCCACGGCAGCGATATCTTCCTTGGTGCGCGCGATCTCCTCCATGGTGGCACGGGCGGCGTCGGCGTCATCCCAAAAGCCAGGGGCAACACTTTTGGCCTCGAGCTCGGTCACGCGCGTGCGCTTTTCGTCCAGGTGGAGATACGACTCGACCTCACCGAGCCGGTCCGCAAACGCGTCCAGCTCGGCGGGCGTTACCTCTAAAGCCTCAGCCATTAACGATTCCTGCCGTGGCAGTACTTAAACTTCTTGCCGCTACCGCAGGGGCACGGGTCGTTGCGGCCCACGTTAACGTACGGATCGTCGCTCTCGGACTTGCGATAGGTGGTCACCTTGCCACCGTTGTTGACGGCAGCCGGACCACCCTGGACAGCCGTGCGGGCCTGCACCTGCGCCTGCTTGCGCAGCACCGAGTCGCCGTTGTCACCATCGACCTCGGCAGGACCGGAGAAGTGCGCGCCCTCGAGCGCGGGCCCCTCCTTGTGCTCCACGGCACGCGGGGCAGCCTTGATCTCGATGCGCAGAACCGTGCGCAGGTAATCCTCGTACATGGTGTCGACGAGTATCTGGAACGCGCCGTAGGCCTCGGTCTTATACTCGACCAGCGGGTCGCGTTGGCCAAAGCCGCGCAGGCCGATGCCGGTCTTGAGGTAATCCATCTCCTGCAGGTAGTTCATCCAGCGGGTATCGATAACGCGCAGCATGACCTGGGTGTTGAGCTCGCGCATCAGGTCCTCGCCCAAGCGTTCGGCCTTCATGTTGTAGCACTTCTCTACGTAAGCCAGGACATCGGCAGCCAGGGCCTCATAATCCTCGTCGGGGAACTTCGGCGTATCGATGTGGCCGGTGAGCTCCACAACCCACTTGCGCAGGCCCTCCAGGTCGCGCTCGCCATCGTGACTGTCCTTGGTGCAGAACTCCTGCACGCAGCGGTACACGGTGTCGTGCATGACCTCGGTGATGTGGTCGGTCAGGTCCTTGCCGTCCAGAATCTTATTGCGCTCGGCGTAGATGACCTGGCGCTGCTTGTTCATGACGTCGTCGTACTCAAGGACGCTCTTACGCATGGAGAAGTTGATGCTCTCGACCTTGTGCTGGGCGCTCTCGACGGCCTTGGAGATGATCTTGTGCTGGATCGGCATATCGTCGCCCATATCGGCCGTGACCATCATCTTGGAGACGCGGTCCATCTTGTCGCCGCCAAACAGGCGCATCAGATCGTCCTCGAGCGACAGGTAGAACTGGGTCTCGCCCGGATCGCCCTGACGGCCGGAACGGCCGCGCAGCTGGTTGTCGATACGGCGGGATTCGTGGCGCTCGGTGCCGAGCACGTACAGACCGCCGAGCTTGACGACTTCCTCATGCTCGTCCTTGACCTGGTCCTTGATTTCGGCCAAAGTGCCCGGCCAACGCTTCTCGTACTCGTCCGGAGTGTCATCCGGAGAATAGCCTTCGGACTTGAGCTTCGCATCGGCGAGGAACTCGACGTTACCGCCGAGCATGATATCGGTACCACGGCCTGCCATGTTGGTGGCCACGGTGACGGCGCCCTTACGGCCTGCGACGGCCACAACGGCGGCTTCCTTGTCATGCTGCTTCGCGTTCAGCACCTGGTGAGGAATCTTGGCCACGTCAAGCAGAGAGGACACGACTTCGGAGGATTCCACGGATGCGGTACCCAGCAGGACCGGCTGGCCCTTCTTGTGGCGCTTGGCCACATCACGGACGATGGCGGCGAGCTTTTCCTTCTTGGTACGGAAGATCAGATCGTCCTTATCCTCGCGGATCATCGGCTTGTTGGTCGGAATCGGCAGCACGCCCAGCTTGTAGGTGCCCATGAATTCGGCGGCTTCGGTCTCTGCGGTACCGGTCATGCCTGCCAGCTTGTCGTACATGCGGAAGTAGTTCTGCAGGGTGATGGTGGCGAAGGTCTGGTTTTCGGCCTTGACCTCCACGCCTTCCTTGGCTTCGATGGCTTGGTGCAGACCCTCGTTGTAACGGCGGCCCGGCAGGATACGTCCGGTGTGCTCGTCGACGATGAGCACTTCGCCGCCGGTCACGACGTAGTCGCGGTCACGCAGGAACAGCTCCTTGGCCTTGATGGCGTTGTTCAGATAGCCGATCAATGCGGTGTTGTTCGGTTCGTACAGGTTGTCGATGCCGAGATAGTCCTCGACCTTGGTGATGCCCGGATCAAGGATGCCGACGACCTTCTTCTTCTCGTCGACCTCATAGTCCTCGTCACGGTTGAGCTTCAGAACCAGGCGCGCGAACTGGCGGTACCAGCGGGTCACGTCGCCCTCGGCCGGACCGGAGATGATCAACGGGGTACGAGCCTCATCGATAAGAATGGAGTCGACCTCATCGACGATGGCGTAGTGGTGGCCACGCTGTACGAGATCGGACTTCTCCCACGCCATGTTGTCGCGCAGGTAATCAAAACCGAATTCGTTGTTGGTGCCGTAGGTGATGTCGGCGTTGTACTGCTTGCGACGCTCCGGCGGCTTCTGGTTGGTGATGATGCAGCCGGTGCTCATGCCGAGGAAGCGATAGACACGGCCCATCAGCTCGGCCTGGTAGCTGGCCAGATAGTCGTTGACGGTGACGACGTGGACGCCCTGACCGTCGAGTGCGTTCAGGTAGGCCGGCAGCGTGGCCACAAGGGTCTTGCCTTCACCGGTCTTCATTTCGGCGATGTTGCCCCAGTGCAGAGCGGCGCCGCCCATGAGCTGCACGTCGAAGTGGCGCAGGCCCAAGGTTCGCTTGGAAGCTTCACGCACGGTGGCGAAGGCTTCCGGCATGAGCTTGTCAAGGGACTCGCCGTTTTCGATACGCTGCTTGAACTTGGCGGTCTGGCCCTTGAGCTCCTCGTCGTCAAGCGCCGCGATCTCGTCCTCCAAGGCGTTCGTCGCTTTGGCCACGTTCTCAAGCTTCTTGATCTGTCGGCCTTCACCCATGCGTAGGGCTTTGTCAACGATATCTACCACAATCACTCCCTTTGTGTATGGTGACTTTCCTCGATTGAGGATAGTCGCTTTCTCGCGATTTCCGAAAAGCTCCGTCCATTTTACGTAAGTTTTGACGTATCTTGTTTTTCGCATAAGAAAAGAGGCCCGCATGTATGACATGCGAGCCTCTTATCGTTCAGTTTTCAGCCATTAGCCATTACTTCTTGGCCACATTCTCCGGAGTGTCGATTTCGAAGACGCCGTAGCTCCAACCGTGACGGTGGTAGACGACGGATGGACGACCGGTTTCCTTGTTGACGAACAGGAAGAAGTCGTGACCGATCAGCTCCATCTCGTACAGGGCCTCGTCAATGGTCATCGGCTCGGCGATATGCAGCTTGCGGCGGATGACGATTGGGGTGTCACCGACCTGGACCTCGACGGATTCGCCAGGGCCGAGATCAGCGGAAACGGCGTCGGCCGGGCTATTGTTCGGCGCTTCCGGCTCCGGCTCCTCGACGACGACCGGCTCGACCGGGCCCAGATCGACCGGGACCGGATCGGTGTAGCCACGACGATGGTCCTTGCGGCGGTCGCGGGTACGGCGCAGACGAAGCGTCAGCTTGTCGAGAGCCAAATCGAGAGCACTGAACTCGTCGGCGCTGGAGGCTTCGGCACGCACCACGGTACGACCTGCGATGACGGTGATCTCAACGCGCTTGGCGGTGTCGGCCTGACGCGGATTGCCCTCGTGGGACAGCACAATCTGGACACGCTGCGCATCCGGGGCGATAGCGGTCACACGATTCATCTTGCTTTCGACAACGTCACGGAACCTTTGCTTGATCTGCGTATGACGTCCGGTAACGACGATTTCCATGTGGACCTCCCTAGACTCAAGCGGTGTTAACCGCTATATACGGACCAACCAGCTGCATCGCTGCTTGGTAGTCATCATTGTATCCATAAGATTGGTGATTTGCTGGAAAACTCCCCGAGAAAACAAAAGTTTTTTTACGCTTTGCTTTCGACGATTCTCTTGCTATAGTTGTGCGTTTGAGACCTCTTGATGGCCGCGACCGATTTTGTCGGTTGAGGAACTTCCGGGCTCCATAGAGCACGATGGCGGATAACGTCCGCCCAGGGCGACCTGAGAGATAGCGCAGCAGAGAATAGACCGCCTTACCGGTTTCGGCCGGTGGGTAAGGGTGAAACGGCGGTGTAAGAGACCACCGGGCCGCTGGTGACAGTTGGCCGCATGGCAAGCCTCATCGGGAGCAAGGCCAAGCAGAAGGCGTTCGAGGACTGCTCGTCCGAAGCCTTCGGGTAGGCTGCTAGAGCCTGACGGCAACGCCAGGTCGAGATGGATGGCCATCCGTGCCGTTGGCACGACAGAACCCGGGGTATAAGAGGTCTCACTCTCCACTCTTTATGTTTTGAGGATTTCTTTACACCAGCCTCTTTATGAAACTGACGTCACGCCCTTGGTCAACGGTCGCCGTCAATCAAACAGTTCCTGTGCGATTTGGCGCAGAATCTCAGGATTATGGCCTTTTCTGCCGCCCGCGCTCCAGAAGCGGCGCCTACGTACATCGCGTTCCAGACCGGCGGTTTTTCTCGCGGTTCTACGGCCTAATTCCCATGCGGCTTCAGTAAACACGCCGTAGGATTCCGCCTCATCACAAACCTGTTGGGCCAGCCTACGGTCGACGCCTTTCCGTGTAAGCTCAGCGACCGCGCCTCTACATCCCATAAGACGGGTCGCACAGTAGCGCACCGCGGATTGCGCGTAGGCTTCATCGTCAATCAGTTGAACCCTTGTCAGTCTTTCGATGACGTCGTCAACCACTTCAGAGGTATAGCCCTTACCAATCAGGCGCTCACGCAGTGCGCCGGAAGGTCGAGGCGCAGCGTCCAGCAATCGCAATGCGGCTTCCCTGCATGCGTCAAGATCATTTGGATCCTTTGCGGCAGTAGAATCGCCGTTCCCGACACGCCCAGCGTGTCGCGCGTGTCGTGGCGTTTTCGTCGCATTTGCGCTTCCAGCGAACAAACTGGAACGGTCAGGTTTCGTTCGACGGTTCCACCTCTGAACGTTCGTGCGTTCTGGATCCTCTGAAGAAAGGGCAAGGCCCCCAGTATCGGCCGACGCCGGCTGAAGGCCCTGTTCCTTAAGGAAACGTTCGGCGCTGATCATATGTCAGGCTTTGGCGGCTTTTGAAGTTTTGGACGTCTTACCATCATCCGGCGCGCCCGCGGCGTCCTCCGCCCCATCGTCCTCGGCGAACTGGTCGGTAGGTTTGATCAGACCGAATGCCGCCTTGACCTTGTTCTCGATTTCCTCTGTGAGTTCCGGATTGTCCTTGAGGAACTGACGCACGTTTTCGCGTCCTTGCCCCAGCTGGTCGCCCTCATAGGTGAACCACGAGCCAGACTTTTTGACGACGTTGGCCTGCAACGCCATATCAAGCACGGAACCTTCCTTGGAGATGCCCTCGCCGTACAGCACATCGAATTCGGCGGTCTTGAACGGCGGAGCCATCTTGTTCTTAACAACCTTGACCTTGGTACGGTTGCCGACAGCCTCATCACCGTTCTTAATGGTCTGGATACGGCGGATGTCCATACGTACGGACGCGTAGAACTTCAATGCCTTGCCGCCGGTGGTGGTCTCCGGATTACCGAAGAACACGCCAATTTTCTCACGCAACTGGTTGATGAAGATGGCGGTGGTACCGGCTTGCGCCAGCGCACCGGTCATCTTACGCAACGCCTGACTCATCAGGCGCGCCTGCAGGCCGACATGGCTGTCTCCCATCTCGCCTTCGATTTCCGCTTTCGGCACCAAGGCCGCGACGGAATCGATGACAATCACGTCAAGCGCGCCGGAACGAATCAGCATGTCGGCGATTTCCAATGCCTGCTCGCCATTGTCCGGCTGAGAGACGATCAACGAATCGGTGTCGACGCCCAGCTTACGGGCATAGACCGGATCGAGCGCATGCTCGGCATCGATGAATGCGGCCACACCGCCGGCCTTCTGGGCATTGGCCACCACATGCAGCGCCAATGTGGTCTTACCAGAGGATTCCGGTCCGTAAATCTCCACAATACGGCCTTTAGGCAGGCCGCCGATGCCTAATGCCATATCCAAAGCCAAGGATCCGGTCGGAATGACCTCGACATCCTGTTCCGGGCGGTCGCCAAGTCTCATGGCCGATCCCTTGCCGAAGCTTTTCTCGACCTGCGCGAGCGCTGTGTCGAGCGCGGCCTGACGGCGCGGATCGATTCCATTCGCGGACTTGTTCTGTGCGGCGTTCTTTGCCGCGCTCGTCTGTGCCATGACTACTCCTTGTTGTTGACCGAGACGAATGAATGGATTCACCGTAAAACCGCATCATCCATCTGCGCAAGTTCAATCGGCCATTGTGGTCGAAGAACATGCATTTCGACACGCCGAAGACCGCTTTCCCTTGAAATTCCAGCATTCTGAAACTTCGCGGCGAGCCGTTGACGACCTGCCTAATCCGTGCTTCTGTGGATAACTATACCCCATTATCCGAACATCTGTTCGAAATCGGTGTTTTGCGATAGCCGAACTCCGCCTAACGCACCGGCATTGGTGGCGCGTTATGGTCCTTTCCCCAACGTTTGGAGTCAGGAATGTTCATCTGGTCGCACAGAACGTTCCATACCACGCGGGGCTCCTCCCCCATTTCAAGCGCTTCGACGGCTGTCAGACCGTTCAATCGATCAAGCACTTGGTCGCGTGCGAGCGCGCGGCCATAGCTACGGCCGAGTACCTCTTCAAGCAACTGCCAAAATTCACGTTCCTGCACGCGCTCAAGTGTACACAGCAAGCGCAACCAAAAGAAAACGCCCGACGGAACAAGCCGCCGGGCGTTAGACGTCCAACAGGAATCAGATTGCGACGGAATCGAGATAATCGGCGACCATGCGCAGCATCTGCGCCGTGGAGACGCCCAACGATTGCGCAATCGAGCTCAGCAGCTCGGAGCTGGCCTCTTTTTGGCCACGCTCCACTTCGGAGAGGTAGCCCAACGACACTCCGGCCTTTTCGCTCACCTCACGCAACGTTTTGTGGTCATGGGTGCGCAGATCGCGCAGTACATGGCCGATGGCCTCGCGAAGCGATACCTCTCTGGGTTCGTCGGTGGTTTCCGTGGCTGCCGACATGGATCGTGCGGAAACGCGTTCCGCGTCTTCCTCCCGCCATATGCGGGTCAATGCGGCCTGGCGCTCGTCTTTGGCCTTTTTGGCCGCGCGGGCACGCAGCACCTGCTGCTGGGCGAACATCACCGCGCGGCGCTGGGCTGGGGTGAGTTCCCTGACGCGGGCGTTGCCGCTTTGCACCGTGGGAACCATCGCCTTGAGTTCCATCTGTTCCTTGGTGAGTGTCATCGTGTCCATGCCGCCAGCCCCTTTCGCTTTTCATACGTACGTCCACTATGGTCAACACCCATATTCGTGGATTATTCCTGTGAAAGTGCTGAAAGAGTCCTCAGTTTTTCCAGAATACATTGCACGGTTTCGTGCCGCACGGCTTCCCGATCACCCTTCAGACGCAGCTCATAAGCAGCTGTTTGACGCGCACGAATGCCATTGAAGCCACAGGGCAGGGAGCAGCCGATGTACACCAGGCCGGCAGGTTTGTCACCATCCGGTCCCGGCCCTGCAACACCGGTAGTGGCCAAGCCGATGACACAGTCTCCATCCTCGGTCTGTCGGTATAGTTGCGCGGTTCCCGCAGCCATCTGCCGCGCCACTTCGGGGTGGACCGCCCCTTCTCGGGCCAGCAGGTCGGCATTCACGCTGAGAATCTTCGCTTTGGCGCGAATGTCGTAGGTCACCGCCGAGCCGAGGAACACTTTCGATGCGCCTGGTATGCGTACGAAGGCGTCGGCGAGTAGACCTCCCGTCAGTGATTCGGCGGCGGCGATTTTGAAATGGTTGGCTTCGCAATAGCGTAAAACGGCTGCGGCCAGCTCATCGCATTGCGATTGGCTGGCCGCGGTCGACGAATTTTCGGATTCGCTCATCGGGATTTACTTGGTTTCCTTTTCGGATTTTGCGGTCTTCTTACGTCCGCCGAACGTGTTGACGAGGTATTCGCCGCCCGAATACAGGCATAGAATCAACGCCAGGTAAATCAGGGCGTACGTGATCGTGTAATAAACGGTCATCCACAGCGGAGTGGTGTTCATGCCATCAGCGAGGCTCCACATCGGCAGCATGAGCATGGCAAGGCCGATGCACTGGCACAGGGTCTTGTACTTGCCGGCTTGGGATGCGGCGATGACCTTGCCGCCGGTGTCGATGACGAAGAAACGCATGATGGTGATGCCGATCTCACGGATGAGGAACAGCGCGGTCACGACCCAGCCGAGCACTGCGTTGCCGAATTCGTTGAAGATGGCGGCGACGATCAGCGTGCCGCAGGTGAGCAGCTTATCTGCGATTGGGTCCATGAGCTTGCCCAGTTCGGTGACCTGATTATATTTGCGGGCCATCCAACCGTCGAGCTTATCGGTGCAGGCGGCGATGATGAAGATAATCGCCGCCACCCAGCGCATAGTCGTGTTTTTGGTACCCCATGCGCCTGCCATGACGTACAACGCCAGGAAGATGACGACCAGGACGATACGAGAGAAAGTGACGATGTTCGGCGGGGCGTTCCACCCGTCAAGCAGGGACGATTTGCGTTCTTCTTGCTTTTCCATACCGTTCACGTTACCCCGATACCACTACTTGGCGCAATGCGTGCGATTGTCGCGTTCCATCATCGCGTGTCCGCAGCGTCGGCCGGCTGGGTAGAACCTGCGGTAAGCGATGAGGTTTCGCCCTTGATGAAGGCGAGCACCTGCGGCAGATCCTGTGGTTGGACGAGCACTTCGCGAGCTTTGGAGCCTTCGGACGGACCGACCACACCACGCGATTCAAGCAGATCCATGAGTCGGCCGGCTTTGGCGAATCCGACACGCAGTTTGCGCTGCAGCATGGAGGTTGAGCCGAACTGCGTGCTGACCACCAGTTCCGCCGCCTGCAACAGCACGTCCATGTCGTTGCCGATGTCCTCATCCGGCTCGATGGCCTTCTTTTCGGCCTCCTTGGCCATCTCCTCGATATCCTCGCGATAATGCGGCTTGCGCTGGGTTCGCACGAACTCCACCGCGCGACGGATTTCGGACTCGTCGACCCATGCGCCCTGCACGCGGATCGGCTTGGCCTGGCCCATCGGCAGGAACAACGCGTCACCTTGGCCGATCAGCGTTTCCGCACCGGTGGCGTCGAGGATGACTCGCGAATCGGTGGCGGATGAGGTGGCAAAAGCAAGTCGGGACGGGATGTTGGCCTTGATCAAGCCCGTGACCACGTCAACGGACGGGCGCTGCGTGGCGAGCACCAGATGCACGCCGGCGGCTCGCGCGAGCTGCGTGATGCGCTGGATGGAGCTCTCCACGTCGTTCTTGGCCACCATCATAAGGTCGGCCATTTCATCGACGACCACGAGGATATACGGGTATGGTGCGACCTTGCGTTTGGAGCCTGCGGGCGCATGCACCTTGCCAGCGCGCACGGCAGCGTTGAAGTCCTTGATGTGGCGGAATCCGAAGAATTCGAGGTCGCTGTATCGTGCGTCCATCTCCTTGACCACCCATTCCAAAGCCTGTGCGGCCTTCTTCGGATCGGTGATGATCGGGGTGAGCAAATGTGGAATGCCCGCATAGGCGGACAGTTCGACTCGTTTAGGATCGACCATGATCATGCGGACCTGGTCAGGCGTGGCGCGCATGATCACGGAGGTGAGCATGGAGTTGATGAAGCTCGACTTGCCGGAGCCGGTGGCGCCAGCCACCAACAGGTGGGGCATCTTGGTCAGGTCGGCGGTCACGAAATGGCCTTCCACATCCTTGCCGACGCCGGTGAGCATCGGATTCGGATCGTTCCGGGCCTTGTCGGAGCGCAGCACGTCGCCCAGCACCACGGTTTCGCGGTCGGAGTTCGGAATTTCGATGCCGATGGCGGATTTGCCTTCGATCACCGACAGGATGCGCACGTCGGAGCTGGCCACCGCGTAGGCGATGTTCTTCTGCAGGTTGGTGACCTTCTCGACCTTGACGCCAGGGCCAAGCTCCACCTCATACATGGTGACGGATGGTCCGCGCAGGAAGCCGATGACCTTCGCATCGACGTTGAACTGTTGGAAGGTACCGGTCAGCGCGCGGATCACACGATCGTTCTCCGGAGTGTGCGCGGCGTGCGGCGCGCCCTTCTTCAGAATGTTGAGGTCAGGCAGATGATACGGTCCCTCGGGAATGTCATCCGCCGCTTCCCCGTCAACGGCAGCAGCCGGCATATCGTCAAGGACCTCGCCGGTCGCGGCATCCACCATGACTTCCTTGCCGTTGGAGGTGCCGTCCTCGTCGATGACGGCCCATGGGTCGTTTGGAGCGACGCCAACCGGCTTGATTTCGCTGGACGGCACCGGCTCGGCGACGCTGGGCATGGTGCCGCTCGCGGTGCCGATCGGCGCGGACGAGAAGGAGCGTCCGCGACCGTTCTGTGGCATGGCCGTGGTGCCGGACGGCGCAGCGGCGGAATAATCATCTGAATCATAATCATCGGCACGATAATCGTCCGAAGAAATGCTGCGTGGCGAATCGACCTGTTGGTACGGCTCGTCGACGATGGTTTCCGCGGTCTGTCCGTGCCGTTCGGCGGCATTAAGAAACGCTTCGTCGCCGGCGTAATGGTCAAGGTCGCCATCATCGACGTTCTTGCTCTTATGGGATGCGAAGCGTTGCTTCATACGCGTAAGGAAGCCCGGCCTATCGTCGTTTTCTCCATCCGCATCGGTGCCGTCGTGGGCGGGAACGCCTTCGGCGAAGGCGAGTGTCGTGCCCCCAACGCGGACTTCGTTCGGAAACTGTTCGGCCTCATCGTCAATGTCATCACGGTTTTTAGGCGTTCCAACAAACTTGGCCGCCAGAGCCTTCGCCTTGTCCGGTATCTGCGTGACCCGGGTATGGGTAATCAACAGCAACGAAAACAGGATGACGACTACGAAAATCGCAATGGAAAAGCCTTTGGAAAGCCCCCACGCCAACGGACAGCCAAGCACATAGCCAAGCAGGCCGCCTGCCCGCTGCAGCAAAGACATATCGAACTTCTGGGAGTCGGAGGCAATCGCCGCGTCAAGAATAGAGCAGACGGACCAGAGGATCATGAACCATCCGAGGGCCATATGGAGGTTCTCATCCTTGTTTTGCGTCTTGCGCATCAGACTGAACACCACAAGCGCCAGGAATACCGGCAGAATCACGCTGGTCAATCCGAACAGTCCGGAGGCCATGGCATGCAGGACCTGTCCGAAAGCGCCCTGGACACGGAACCATTCGGATGCGCAGAACAGCACCGCGAGAATGGCCATGATGAAACATGCGATGTCGCGGCGATATTTACGCAGTATGCCGGCGATCGGCGAGGAATCGACCTCGTCCATGACTTTGGTATCGCCGGAACGCGATTTGCCTGCGGAACCCTTGCCGCCTGATTTCGGGTTGGAAGATGCTGTTCGTGCCATAACAGGACTCGATTTTACCCATGGGCACCGCCATGGCACGACGACATCCGATACTTATCGAAAGTTTTTGCCGTTCACGCCGTCAGGCGCTTCGGCTAGACGATATCGCCAAGATGATGCTGCGTGTACGCATCCGCCTGCGCGTCGATCGCGTCGTAATCGCCGGCGTCGGCATGCTCGATGATGGCCATGGCATTGCCCAGCAGCGCGGGGTTGAGAGCCTGCAGCCAGTGGATACGCGGATCGCGGCCAAACCATCCCATCTGTTTGCGTGCCAGACGCTTCGTCTTCTGCGCGATGCTCATGAACGTGTCATTTAAATCGCACAGGCCATCCAAATAGTCGACAACCTGCTGGTATCCAAGAGCCTTGCCTGCGGTGATGCCAAGCCGGGGACGGATACGCTCCACTTCCTCGACGAAACCGTTCTCCAGCATCTGCTTGGTACGGATGTCGATGCGGCGGTCAAGTTCCTCACGCGGCAAATCAAGGCCGATCTGCACGGTGGGAATCACATACCGGTAATGCGGCAGGCTCGCCGAATACGGCCGGCCCGTCACTTCGATGACCTCAAGCGCGCGGATGGTGCGTCGAGGATTGTGCGGATCCATGCGGGCCGCGGCTTCGGGATCCTTTGTCTTGAGCTCGTCGAACAGCGCACCGGCGCCTTCGACCTTTTCACGTTCCTCGAGGCGTTTGCGCACCTCTGGGTCAGTGCCAGGAAAGGAAATGTCGTCGATGGCGGCACGGGCGTACAGACCGGAACCGCCCACGAGGATAGGGCGCACTCCCCTGGCCTGCAGTTCGGCGATTTTGGCGCGGGCGATCTCCTGGAAACGTGCCACGGACATGGCGTCGTCCGGTTCGATGATGTCAATCAGGTGGTGCCTGACCTCGGCCTGTTCCTCAGGACTCGCCTTGGCGGTGCCGATATCCATGCCTTTGTACATCTGGTAGGCATCGGCGTTGACGATTTCCGCCTGCTCGCCCTTGGCCTCCAACGCCTTGGCAATGGCGATGCCAAGTCCCGTCTTGCCGGACGCAGTGGGACCGACGATGGACACGACCTTACGGGTTTCGGGCTTGCTTTCAGTGGCGGACGGCATAGGTTTGCCCCGCTTCCGGATTCGGATCGGCGATGAGATTGTGGCGTCCCGCATGGGTGACGGTGGCGGTCACGAAATCACCCATCTGCGGCATCGGCTCGCCTTCCGGCACGCCGACATGCACGAGCACGCCGGTTTTCTCACGTCCGGTAACACGATGGGTGGCGGCATCCTTCTTGCCGGATGCGCCGGTGACCATCACCTCGACGTCACGGCCTTCGAAAGTCTTGAGATTCTCTTCGGTGATACGTTCCTGCAGCGCCACAAGACGTTCGAACCTGTCCTGCACCACGTCATGCGGAACCTGCTCCATCTCAGCCGCCGGCGTGCCGGGACGCGGCGAGTAGATGAACGTGAACGCGGAAGCGAATCGCGCCTCCTCCACCACGCGCAGGGTTTCCTGGAAGTCCTCCTCCGTTTCGCCGGGGAAGCCGACGATGATGTCGGTGGAGATCTGCGCGTCCGGCATGGCCTCGCGAATCTTGCGCAGAATGTCGAGGAACTTGGCGGAACGGTAGGAGCGGCGCATCGCACGAAGAATCCTGTCGGAACCCGACTGCAACGGGAAATGCAGCTGGTGCATGACGTTCGGCGTCTCGGCCATTGCTGCGATCACGTCGTCGGTGAAGGCCGCAGGATGCGGCGAGGTGAATCGTACGCGTTCCAAACCGTCAATCTCGCCGCACGCGCGCAGCAGCTTGGAGAAGGCAAACCGGTCGCCGATGCCGTAGCCGAAGGAGTTCACATTCTGGCCCAGCAACGTGACTTCCTTGGCGCCTTCGTCCACGCATTGGCGGATTTCGGCGAGGATGTCTCCGGGACGGCGGTCATGTTCCTTGCCGCGCGTGGTCGGCACGATGCAGAAGGTGCAGGTGTTGTTGCAGCCTACGGAGATGGCCACCCAGCTCGACACCTTCGACGCACGGTCAGTTGGCAGTTGGCTTGGGAAGTAGTTGAGTTCCTCCTGCACCTTCACCTGCGCGTGGCCTTCGATGCGGGCCTGGTCGAGCAGCTGAGGCAGGGATCCGATGTTCTTGGTACCGAACACGGCGTCGACCCACGGGGCTTTTTTCGCGATCTTCTCACGGTCGAGCTGCGCCATGCAGCCGCCGACCGCGATCTGCAGGTTCGGGCGTTCCCTCTTCAATTCGGCCCACAGTCCGATGGTGCCGTACATGCGTTCGGCGGCGTTTTCGCGCACCGCGCAGGTGTTCATGACGATCAGGTCGATGTCATGGTTGAGATACTGTTCCTCGGTGGCGGGCACGTAGCCGTCGGCCTCAAGCACGCCGGCGATGCGTTCGGAATCATGCACATTCATCTGGCATCCGAGCGTATGCACGTAGAACACGCCCTTGCCGCGCGTGGGGGTATCGTTCGCCGCCGGTTCGGCCAGTTTCGAGGCGCGCTCCGCCTCGGTCATCATGTCTTCGTTCATAACGCACCATGCTATCGGCAGGGCGGCACAGGCGTTTCGGAACGCGGGAACGCCCCGTTCTCGGCGCAATCGCAGGGCATTGACCCTCTTCGATACACAGCATACGTTCAGTTTTGCGGAAAGCGAGGCGGTACACTGTTCTTCCGTGATACTTGACAGGCAAAATCGAATTAACACCACCGAATTGCAGATGCGTCTGAAGAACGTCGACGTCGGCGAGGGATCCCTTTCCCCCGAACAGATCACCGAGTTCATCGACCAGATGCAGGTGTATGAGGGTGCGATGTACGAGATCAGCACCAAATTGGAGATTCTTGACTCGGAATTCCAGGTGCGCTTCTCCCATAATCCAATTCACCATATGGAACGCCGTCTCAAATCGCTTAACTCGATCCTCGGCAAGCTGCAGCGCCGCAACCTGCCGTTGACCGTCGACGCCATCAAGGACAACCTGTTCGACGTGGCGGGCGTACGCGTGATCTGCAACTACCGCGACGACGTGTATTCCGTGGCGAATTATCTGTCCGCGCAAAGCGACATCCAAGTGCTGCGTGTCAAGGATTACATCAAGAACCCGAAGCAGAACGGTTACCGTTCGCTGCATGTCATCTACGCGGTGCCGGTGTTCCTGTCATCCGGACCGCACTACACGCCGGTAGAGGTTCAGCTACGCACCATCGCCATGGATTATTGGGCAAGCCTGGAGCATGCGCTGCGGTATAAGACGGATCTGCCGGACGCGAAGCTTGCCGAGCATTCGCAGACGCTGTTGGATTGCGCGCGCAGCCTGCAGAACATCGAGACGCAGATGCAGAACATCCATCGCGACATCAACAGCGCCCCGCGTGTGGGTGAGGCGCCGCAGGCGGACTGATGTTTTCGGAAAATGGCGATTGACGGACAAATCATTGCCTGTCAATCGCCATTTTTCGACGATATCGAACGTTATTCGCGCTTACGCAGCAATCGTGGTATTTTCACCGGAACCTGTGCGAGCACGGTGCCGATGAAAATCAGCGCGCAGCCGATGTAGGCTCGTGTGGTCATGACTTCGCCGAGCAGCAACGCGCCGCCCACCGCGGAGAAGAACGATTCGAGCGACATGATCACGGCCGCGCGCGACGGCGGCACCAGCTGCTGTCCGACCACCTGCAACGTGTATGCCACGCCGGCCGAGCCGATGCCGGCGTACACGATGGGAAACCAGCTTTGCATGGCGCCGGCCCAGTCGATGGAGCCTTCGCATAGGGAGCCGATCCAGCTCAGCAGCGCGGTGGTGGAAATTTGTCCGAAGGACAGCAGAATCGGATCCATCTTCTGTCCGAACGTGTCGATGACGAGAATATGGCCTGCGAATAGAACCGCAGTGGACAACAGCACCACGTCGGCAAGGGTGATCGAGCCGAATCCGTCGGTGATGCACAGCAGATAGAAGCCGACCACGGCGATGGCAACGCTGACGATGACGTTCATGGTCACGCGGCGGCGCAGAATAAGGAAGGCGAGCAGCGGCGTCATGACGATGTAGAGCGCCGTGATGAAGCCGGAACGGCCTGCGGAACCGGAATAGAGGATGCCGTATTGTTGGACGGTGCTGGCGGTGAACAATACGATGCCGCAGATGACGCTGACGACCACGGGATTGCCCAGGCATTTCGGCATGGCCACGGTTATACCGTTGCCAAGCGTGACGGTTGGACACTCATTCGATTCACGGCGTCGGCGTTCCTGTTCGGCGATGCCTCGACGGCGGAACCACAGCAACGGTATTAATGACAGCGCGCCCAATGTGAATCGTGTGGCCCCGAAGAACAGGGGGCTCATGGAGGCCATGCCCTGCACTTGGGATACGAATGCGAAGCCCCAGATCATGGCCGTCAGAACAAGGCAGGCCATGCCGCCAATCTCTTTCCTCTGCATGAGCCACTACCCTATGGCACGTTTTTCGCCGACAGAAAAGCCTGACCATATTCTGGTCAGGCTTTGTTTGAGGGTTCAGCGCAGAGGACGTCGCGGGATTTTTCAGTCGCGATCGCCGAAGAGCTGGAGAATATACAGGAACATGTTGATGAAGTCCAGATACAGGTTCAGCGCGCAGATGATGGAGACCTTCTTGACCATGTCCTCACCCTGGCCTGCGTACTGGGCGAACAGCGCGCGAGTAGCTTGGGCGTCGTAGACGGTCATGCCGGCGAACAGCACGAGGCCGATGGCGGAGATAACCATCAGCATGGTCTGTCCGGGAGCGAAGATCATAAGCAGCACTTCGGCGACGATCAGCACGATGAGGCCGACCAGCAGAATCGGACCGGCTTTGAGCATGTTGACCTTGGTGGTCATGCCCAGCATGGTGAGCGCGAAGAAGAAGCCGGCGCACAACGCCAGGGAGATGCCGATGGTGCCAAGATCATACGCCATGAAAATGGTGCTTAGCGAGAAGCCCATGATCGCGGCATACACGTAGAACATGACGCGTGCGGTGCTCGGCTTGATCTTTTCAATGCGGGCGCCAAGATAGATGGCGATCACGATTTCGACGACGAACGGCGCCCAAGCGCCAATGACGCCAAGCGACTGGATGAGCGCGATGTAGGCACCGGTGGCTTGGGTGAGGATGGCCACAGCCGCGGTGACGAGCAGGCCGATGGTCATCTCACCATAGGCACGGGTGACGGAAGCATGTTCGGCACGCTCATAGGAGTATGTCGCCTGAGCCGGAATGGTGGCCGCCGGAGCGCCCTGCGCATACATGTTCTGCGGCGCGTACTGGTATTGGTTCTGACCGTACGGATTCTGGCTGTACTGCCCGTACGAATTCTGGTTCGGATTGTATTGGTTCTGCCCATACGGCTGGCCGTTGAATCCATTGGCGTTGTTGCCTTGGGGCTGCTGACCGAATGTCATAATCGCTCCTTAACTCGATTACGCATCACAGTACGGTACTTTTCTGACTATTTCATGAGAGCCCACGTCTTACGGTGCCGAGCTGAAACTACCGGCACCGTATATCCAATGCGCAATCAGACCGTGAACTTGTGCACCACTTTCGCGCTATCGTTCAGGTCGAACAAATCAGTGACGTCGACCGTCACTTCGGAATCGTCTTTCAAGGTATATCCAATCGTCACGGTTCCGGTGGCTCCGGGCTGGACTTCGGCGAAATCAGAATTGGAATCGTATCCGGCAGGGTTCTCGCTGTAAATGGCGGTGTCGAGAGCTTGCCCATTTTGGAACACTTGCGGGCTGGCGAGGACTGCAAACGAATTGTTTTTATCCGTGTTGTTGGTCCATTCGAATGTGACCAACACCGTGGGCTGATTGTTATAGTCGTTGTTGCTACGTACCGCGGAGACGATTTTCACATGCATGGTCTTCAAATCGCCTTCCATATCCTGATCGCCCTTCGGCTGATTTTTTGCGGAGCCTTTTGCGGATGATTGTGAGCTTGACACGCCGGTGGCCTCGTCCATGGCCTTGCTTGCTGCGGACTGCATGGCCAGAGTAATGACGATGGCCAACACCGACAGCACCGCAGCGACAATCGCCAATGCCTTGCCGCGCTTTTTACCGCGGAACGTGCCGACCAATGCCACAATCGCAAGAATCACGCCAATGAAACCGAAAATCGCAGCAATGTTGTTGATAATCGGAATGAAGCTCAGCACGAAGCCAAGCGCGCCGAACACCACGCCGACAATGCCGCACACAGTCAGTCCCTTCTCTTCCTGATAGACCGGCTGCAGCGGGGGTTGGGGTTGGATGGGCTGCTGCGGGGCGATGTAACCACTCATGATCGTTCCTTCTTCTCGAATCGGTTGAGACACTTTCGAGGGTACGGAATTCCGCGCTGGACCGGTATTGGACGAAAGGTCATCCCCGTCTACACTTTGGGGCGTGCGAAACGCACGGAAGAACAATGGCGTCTTTCGGGGACGGGCCCAATAATGGTAGGTATGAGCGAGACGACGAATTCCCCGACCCCCATCGAAGTGCCGGTACGTACCAGAGGCTGGCAAAGCATGGTGATGGTGGTCTGCGCGGGCTTCATGTGCTTGGCGCAGACCGCGTTCGCCGCGCAACGGTTCGGCCAGGATTCCGCCGTATACGTATGGATGGTGTTCTGCATGCTGGTGGCGTTCGCCATCGGGTTTCTGCTGCTCGCCCGTTCCCGTTATCCGCGTGCCACATTCGTCGCCGCGTGCGTGGTCGTGCTGGTTTTCCCATACGATCCCATTCTCGCTTTGATGGCGTTGACCGCGCTATTGGCCCGCCGTAATGACATGAAGACCACGGTTCGCGCGATCGTGGCGGGCGGTTTCGTCACGCTTGCCGCGCAGGTACGCGACGCGTTGCGGCCGCCGGAGGCATCCATCTGGCATATGGTGTTCGCCAAACCGGATACCGGCAGCCAATACGGCACCGACCTAATCATGCTTGCCGATGACCGCACCATCGTCATCACCGCGATAGTTGCGGCATTGTTGGAGCTGGCCATCGCGACTTTGGCGGGGTTGCATATCCGTTCTCGCGCCTTGGCATCGCTGGCCACGGCCAAGGCGGACGCGGCGGACGCGCAGGTGGCGCAGCTCAAAACCACGATCGACAGTCAGCAGCTGGCCGACGCGATCGCTGCCGAAGCGCATGACACGCTTGCCCATTCGCTTTCCCTGCTGGCGTTGAATGCGAGCGCGCTGCAAGCCGAGTCGAAGAAGCTCGCGGCCGAAGCGGGAAGTCTGGACGCCGGCCAACTGGCCGGGCAGGCCAGCCGAATCGCGGACAAAACCGAGGAGATTCGCAAACAGGCGGCAGGAGCGTTGGACGAGGCGCACAGTGTCATCGACATGCTGCGTCATCCGGAGCAGGCGAAGGCGCAACTGGCGCCGTCCGATGAGACGTCGTTGACCCGTGAATCGTTGGATGCGCTTCTCGGAGACGCACGTGCCGCCGGCATGCGGCTCAACACATGGATTGACATCCAACAATTGGGCCAACTCAACAGGGAAACCGGCAAAATCGCCTATCGAGTCCTTCAGGAGGGGCTGACCAATGCGAGCCGTCACGCGCCGGGAGCCCCGGTATCGTTGGAACTCACCGTGAACCCCACCGTAGGCGTGCACGCGCATGTGTCCAATCCAACTAATCCGTCCGATCCGGCAGCATCGGCGGATGCCACGCGTCCCGCCATGGATTCCAAAAACGCTTTCCGTACCGGTGCCGGATTGCCGGGATTGGCCGAGCGCGTCCGGCAGGCCGGAGGAACATGTCGATTCGGTTTTGACGCACGACACGCGTTCCATGTTGATGTGCAGCTACCATGGGTTGAGTGAGCAGCGAAGAGAACAGCGATGACAGGCCGATAACGGTTGGCGTGATTGATGACGATCCGATGATTTGCCAGGCCATGCGGCTGATTCTCGAAGATTATTCCACCGGCAGGCTCAATGTCGTTTTCACCTGCACCGATGGCGGTCAAGCGGTCGACGAGGCCGGCAGGCATCATCCGGATGTGGTGTTGATGGATATAGCCATGCCCAGCATGGACGGCATCGAGGCGACACGAAGACTGCGCGCACTTCCGCAGCCGCCGCATGTGCTGATACTGACGTCCTTGAGTCCGAGCGGGACCGTGGAGCGGGCCGTCGAGGCAGGCGCCGAGGGTTTTGTCTCCAAAACCGATGCACCGGAGGACATCATCCGCCGCATCACCGATGTGTGCGACGGTCTGCCGCAATTCAATCCATCCAGCCAACGGCAGCTCATCAACGATCTGAACATGCAGCAACCGCAATCGCGCCGGGACGAGGCTCGCGCCATGCTCGACGCTCTGCCTGAGCGGGAACGCGAGGCGGTGGTTCTTGCAGCCGACGGGTACACCAATACCGAAATCGCGGAACGAATGTTCATTTCGGAACGCACCGTCAAGGCGCACATCTCATCCGCGGGAGACAGATTATGCATGGGCCGGGTACAGATGGCGCGTTTGGTTGAACGTGCGGATCTGCCGGACCAATTATGAGGCGAAGGATTCTACGGCAGTGGAGACTCCGTTACGTCCATGAAACGCCGGTGCACCCCCTCCCATAAACTAGAAAACAGTATGCCGCACCTGCGGTGCAAACGTTATCAATGAGGGATGGCGGTCGATATGGCGATCAGCGCGACGGAGATGACGCCGGCCACGTTGCGGACTGTGGTAAAGCCGTTGGCCACAGCCTCGTCAGCGCGGGCCTTGTCAATGCCGGGGATATTGTCCACTGCGGTCTTTGTCTCCATGATTCGGTTCGGATCCGTGACGTGTATCACAAACCGATGGCGGAACACCGTGGCGTCCAGGTCGCCGTACACACCGCCGTCATCGTACTTCTCCACGTAGGCGTCCCGGGCCTCCGTCCGTGAGACGAAGGTACAATCAGCCACATTCTCCGTGCTCTCGATCTGCGTTTGCAGGGCCCGGGCCTCGCTCTCCTCCAGCGTCTCGTCCACGAAGGCCACGATGGCGTTCTCCTGCTGTAGGTCCGCCAGGTTTTCGTTGGCATTGTAGGCCACCAGCGTGAATGTGCCCATAATGAGCAGGCACGCCACGGTAACGCCGATGGCGGCGAAGGACATGAACCCGTGGGAGAACATATTGCCCGCGCCTTCTTTGACGAAAAATTTAAAATCGTGCTTCATATCACACCTCGTAGCTGCCCAGGCCGTCGCCGATGACCTGCCCGTCGTTCAGCAGGATGATCCGCTTGTTGAAGTGGTTGACCAGGCCCCTCTCGTGGGTCACCACGATCACCGTGGTCCCCAGGGCGTTGATGCGCTCCAGCAGCGTCATGATCTCCAGCGACCGGCCCGGATCCAGGTTGCCGGTGGGCTCGTCCGCCACGATGGTGCTGGGGTTATTCACCAGCGCCCGGGCAATGGCCACACGCTGCTGCTCACCGCCGGAAAGCTGGTCGGGATAGCTGTTCTCCTTGTCCGCCAGCCCCACCAGCTCCAGCACATAGGGAATGCGGTTCTTCAGCTCCCGCGGAGACGCCCCCACCGCCCGCATGGCCAGCGCCAGGTTGTCCCGCACGGTCTTATTGCCGATCAGGCGGAAGTCCTGGAAGATCACGCCGATCGTCCGGCGCA
>OKUO01000199.1_pt1 | contig 24886 bp, 19 predicted proteins | sample 1606481 | NCBI WGS metagenome assembly OKUO01 (sample SAMEA3882503, study PRJEB24775) | human gut metagenome | biome: human-associated habitat; feature: intestine environment; material: feces | place: Netherlands | collected 2009/2010
AACTTTCAGATGTGGCAAGACAAGTGGGTACGAATCGCACCTATCTGAGCCGATTTTTTAATCAGGAGAAGAAGATGACGTTCTTCGACTATGTCAATAATCTGCGTGTGGAACATGCTGAAGGGTTGTTGAGAAATACCGATTTAAGGTTGAATGTTATTGCCGAACAGTCGGGATTCAACTCGATGTCGACATTCAGAAGGGCTTTTTTGACTAAGCAAAAATGTACCCCTTCTGAATATCGTAAACGTGTATAGTTGGCTATTTTTATGCCAAATGTAGTGCAGAACTTATGGTTGTACGTCCCATTGTATAGGCACATTCTTCATGATCACGAGTCCTTTCTCGTCGTAACTCAACGAAATGGCAATCTGTGCTTTCTGTATGCCTTGGCGGATTTCTTTACGTTGGTGAAGGTGCTGTAATTCGGAAATTTTATCTAAATTTGCCATGTCATATCAGAATTTTGCTTGTTTATTTTTGCAACACTAAGATAAGTGAATTCTTCGACATGGCAAAATTCTGGGCCGCTCGGCTCTGCCGCTTGGCTTGTCTAAGAACTTTTTGTTGCTCAGGTACTTAAAAGGTATAATTTATAATAGTGTTGCGGAATTAAGGTTTATGAAGAAACTATTTTTATCTTTAATTGTAGCTTTAACATCGGTTACAGGTCTGACGGCTCAGTCTATAAAAGTAACAGAGCCAGAGTTTGCAGAAGAGACACTTCTTCTGACTTCTAATAGCCAAGGAGTTAAATTGTCTCGTGAGAATGGTACGATTAAAACAAAGGCTGGAGCAAGCCTTTATCTTACAGGTATCGGCAAGGTGAAATCGAGACTGACTCTTAAAGGGGTTAAGTCTACGAGTAAAGCAGTCGGCGGCTCAACAACACGTCTTATCGTTAAGGCTGCCGACAATAAGACTGATCCAAACTCTTTTATCTCAATTTTTAAATTTGAGGTTAAAGGAAAAGAGCGTAGATACCAACTCGCTGAAGCTGGTACACTTTCTAAATCAGAGAGTAATAACCTTTCAAGTGTGGACTACAAGGCTAAGAAATATGGCGAAAGTTCATATTACATTGTATTGGAAGATCTTACCCCAGGTGAATATGGTATAGTCATTGGCGATCCTAATCATGAAAATACAAAAAACGGAATGAAAGTAACAACATTCACCGTAGAATAACAAAATCCGTATAAAGACTTTTGTCTTTTCCCCATGCAAATGCTTCCATACTTTCGCAGTATGGAAGCATTTTTCAATTTATCCCTACCCAAATATTGGCACAGTTGCATAAAACAGTCTCGAAAAACGTAAGTATTTTTGATTGCACATGGAAGTACTTTCGTTTTTGTATGCTCGGCATGAGTATTATCTAAGAGGTGAAAGTCCCAAAGTTATTCGGAATGGTCGGTGTAAATGAAGTAGGTATAAGATGGAAAGATAATGCCCTTATCATGAAGGTCTCACGGACGCATGGTGACGTGGATGTATTCGATGGTACCTAAATACGTGAAATGTTCTTTACACTTCCTTTGCTGAGATTTCTGTATTTTTGGCAGACTCTTTTTTGTTTGTAAATATCGAAAATATGAAGGCTGAAGCCAATTTACTAAAAATCAGATGGTTATGATTATAAAGAATTAATGGTCATGTTCCGTAATTTTCATGTCGTACGACATTGCATCCTATAGTTGTACAACATAAGCGCTATAGTTGTACGGCATGAACCGTAAAAACGTACGATATGAGTATGTATAGTTGTACGACTATAGAATTATAGTTTGAGAAAAGTTGTAAAATATGGGTGCTACTGATGCTAAAATCTATTTTTTTTACTGTTAGATGCCTCAACAAAGAGTAGGTAAAATAGTGTAATAAATAATTACATTTAGTTCTTTTAGAAAAAGAAATCAAACCTGTTTTTGGATTTCAATAGAAATCAATCAAGGCAAAAGATGCAAGTGACGTAAATATCTATAAATGAGCGATATGCTGTATTTACGGCAATGCTAATCAGGCATGGAATTGATGTGTTGGTAGAACACCTCTTTTTGCAGAGAGACAGTATTGGTTGATAGTAACATCCCGGTTGTTTCATGTGGAACAACCGGGATGTAATGGTATGAATGTTTTTAATGAGCTTCGAGCCAATTGTTTCCCCAACCGGCATCTGCTACCAAAGGTACGTTCAGTTGATAGGCATTCTGCATTTCCTCTACTACGATTTGCTCTACTTTCTCTTTCTCTTCGGGATAAACAGAGAAGTTGAGTTCGTCGTGTACCTGGATGATTATTTTGCTCTTGATGTCTTCAGCCTTGAAGCGTTTGAAGATGCGCACCATAGCCACCTTGATAATGTCGGCCTCGGAACCCTGGATAGGAGCATTGATGGCATTGCGTTCGGCAAATCCACGCACAGTGCCATTGTGACTGTTGATGTCCGGCAAATAGCGGCGACGGTGAAAGAGGGTTTCGGCATAGCCTTTTTTCCGAACTATCTCTTTGGATTTTTCCATGTATGCCTTGACGCCAGGGAAGGTGTGGAAATAGTCCTCGATGATTTGTTTGGCTTCCTTGTTCTCGATATTCATGCGTTGTGCCAGTCCGAAAGTGGTAATACCATAGATGATTCCGAAGTTGGCAGTCTTTGCTTTTTTGCGTTGAGCATCAGTGACTTGCGAAATGTCTTCGTGCCATATTTTGGCAGCTGTAGCCGCATGGATGTCGTTGCCTTCGCGGAAGGCTTCCGTCATATTGGGATCTTCGCTGAGATGGGCCATGATGCGTAGCTCTATTTGAGAGTAGTCGGCAGAAAAGAACAGCCTTGTAAGCCTTCAGAACGGTAACCGATGGATATTATTTCTTTTTGCTATTCTTTTTAGTCAATGTTTTTTCGTCAGATTTCAATCTGCGTTCTACTTTCTTGACATCTTCGCCAGCAGGAAGATTTTCTGGCACAATACCACGTTGGAGCATCATGTTACGAACAGCCTTATTGTTATCGACATGCTCTTGACAGATAGTTTGCTGACCATGTAAATCCTTTTGCTGAACATTGACAGAAGTCATTTCTGCAGCAAAATCTTTGGCTTTGATATTGAGTGTAGGGAGGAAATCGGCGAGAGGTCGGCTGTTAGGAGCACCCAATTTACGTTTGAGAAGAGCCGTGTCGAGATTAAACAACGCCTTATCACCTAATGAGCGAATGATGGCAAAGCCTTTGCTGTCCACACCTCTTTCATATAATACACCAGAGAGACGCTTCTCTGTTTCTGCAAGTTTTGCACGTGCTTGTACACGTTCGTATTCCAGCAAACGCTTTTGTACCAGCTCTGCTCGGCGAGTTTGTACGGCAAAGTAGTTTTGGGCAAAAGAGATTTGTGGCTTGCGTGGATCACCATTTTGGGCAATAAGGTAGCAAGCATAGCGAGTCAGCATATAGTCTTTGACCTCACGCTGAGCACCTTTAGCTAAATTTATCATTTTGCTGACGTCAGCAAAATGATATGACACCTCTTGTCCTGCATTGGTACAAGATGCTTTTGCTTTTTCGATAATTCCTTCGAAATTACGCCATTGGCTATAACCTAACACTTGTGCAAGTTCTCTTGCGCTCCAACACTCCACGCCTTCGTATTCGTTGGCAATAGCTTCGAATTGCTCGAACAATTCTTTGATTTCCTCTTCCTTCATAATCGTTTATTTTTATGATATTTCGACAAAGTTACGCTTTTTATTTGGTAACAGCAAGGAAATCTTTAGTTATTTTTCATTTTTTACTTTTGGAAGAATATTGTTTATTTTTTTAGGAAAAACTCTTTGTCTTCTTTAAGCTTGTTATAGATTTCATCATCAAACTCTCGTATGTCTTCGTCCCTCAGAACTCCATCAAAGTATAGGCTATATACTGTGATGTAATATTGACCGCCAGATATTCTGTCGTATCGTTGAGCTATATGCTCGTCGAAATTATCTATTCTTTTGTATAAGTTGAGGTATGCATCGTGTGCATCCTCTGCTGATGCGTTCTTGTTCATGAAATCTTTGGTAGATTGCATGAACTTGGCGCACTCTCGCTGCAAGCCCAAATTAATGAGCTTGCGAGCTGATTTCTTCTGAGACTTCGTTAATTCTATCATGTTTTAAACGTTTCTTTTTCTTTTTAGTTTTGTTTCTTTTTGAGATACATTTTTTGCAGATGTGTAGCCTGTGTCCTTTTCCACTGAATGACTCGTTGGATTTCTATTCGCCACACATCTTACAATAATGTCCTTGATGCTTATGCTTCTTTCTCAAAATCCTATTTTGCAAATAATTTTCCGATGAGATTCAAGAGATTAGAAACAGTTTCTTTGCTCTCTACAGGAATCTTGATGGAGGTTTCGCCAGTCTCCTCGTCTTTTTCAATAATGGAATCAACCAGTTGGGCAGTGGCTTCTGGCGACTTTAAAGTTTCGGCTAAGCCTGAGAGGAAAGATACTCCTTGAGCTACTAAATCCTTTGGCTGATTTAAGCGATTAGAGACGGATTCTCTGTTCGGAGAAGAGCTCGTATGTTGCTGGATGGAAACCTCTTCTTTATTCTTGTCTGATTTATGTTCGTCGCAAGCCTTGTTGGTTTCCAAATCCTTAGGATTGATAGTTGTAAAGCCTTCCTCGGCCTTCGGCGTTTCAGTCTGGCATTCGGAATCTTTAACGTTATTAGAATCAGCATCCTTAACCTTCTCTGTTTCTTCATTTTCTTCCACCATACCGCTTACGGTTTCCATCATCTTGCTGAACTTATCATCTGTGATGAAAACAGAATCCTCGCCATCATCGAGTACGCCCTCAAACATGGAGGTCTTGAAACGCAACTTACCGAGCATCTCTTCCTCGATGGAATATGGAGTTACGAGATTGATAACCTGGATGTTGTTCTGCTGGCCAAGGCGATAGATGCGACCGATACGCTGTTCGAGAACGGCAGGATTCCAAGGTAAGTCGATATTGATGATGGTTGCTGCTGATTGCAGATTCAAGCCCGTGCTGCCGGCATCAGTAGAGAGGAAAACTCGGCTTGATGGTTCGTTCATGAAGTTATCTACCAGGTTCTTGCGCTTTTCGGATGGCACGCCACCATGCAGATATTCAAAGCCTATTTCTTTTTTCTTCAGTTCCTTGGCGATGAGGCGGGTCATGCGTTCCCACTGACTGAATACCACAACCTTTTCGCCTTCTTCGCTGATGATGTTGCTGATGATGTTCACGCATTCATCCACCTTGGTGTCGTATCTCGTCTTTTGGTCGAGGATATAACTGCTGTCGCATACCATGCGCATCTGCGAGAGGAAGAGCAGGAGACGCTTGCGGTCTTTATCGGATAGGAAATGCATCTTGCGCCATTTCAGAACCAGAAGACGTACCTGATTCTGCCACTCCTGATGCATGCCCTTCTGCTCGTTGGTCATCGGAATAAAAAGGTTCTTGTCTGAACGCTCAGGCATCTGGAGTTTTACATCTTTCTTGCGACGGCGAATGAGGATATCGCTCAGCTTCTTGCCTATATCGTTTAAGTTCTTATAGCCCAATACTTTTCCTGTTTCATCAGTAATGATATGCTTGTCTTTGAAGAGATAGTAAGGGGCGAGGCGGAAATTATCAACAAACTCCACAATGGAATAAAGTTCATCGAGCTTGTTCTCTAATGGGGTACCGGATAGAATTACGGAATAGTCTGACTCAATCTTTCTTGCCGCACGGGAAATCTGCGTGTTCCAGTTTTTCAGGCGTTGCACCTCGTCCATGATGAGCATGTCGGTCTGCAAACTGCCGAGTATTTTGATGTCATTGGCGGCACTGTTATAGGAGATAATCTTGTAAGGTTCCGGGCGGTTATACGCTTCCTTTCTCTTGAGATGACTTCCCTCAATGACGAAGACTTCGGCATTAGTGAACTTTTTGATTTCACTTCGCCACTGGTATTTGAGCGAGGTTGGGCAGAGGACAAGTACAGAGCCAATGAGACCTTCCTTGCGTAACAGTTCGGCAGTACCGATAGCTTGGATTGTCTTTCCGAGACCCATCTCATCGGCAATGATAGCCTTTCCTGCCTTTGCTGCAAAGCGGATGCCCTCTTTCTGGTAAGGATAGAGGTTTACTTTCAGAAGATTGTCGAGTTTTTCATCATCGTATGTCTTCACAATATTCTCTCTTTTCGCTTTTTCGCGAATGTCGATGATAAAGTCAATGGCATCTTTATAGCATCTGAATGTATCGCTGATTTGGCGCGCTTGTTTCAAGAAAGAGCCAATGCGGGCATAGGCTGACTTCTTTAAAACGTGGTTCTCGTCGAAGTAATCCTTGGCTAACTGTTCGTATGCCTCCTTGTTGTCTGAGCCGATACGAATCTTTACGCATCGCTCATCCCGATAGGAGAGATAGACAGAAGTATAAGGTGGCAATTCCCGGTGTACATGCACACCCTTCTTTCCGCCAAACCATTTCTTGACGGCTTCGATATGTTTGCAAGTGCCGAGTCTCGAAGTCTTGAAATCCATGCAGGAACAATAATTCCATTCGCTGTTGGCTCCACGATACACCACCTTGTATTCGTTGTTTTTTTCTGGGTTGCGAACGATGTATTCGCCAGGGAAAAGGTCATCATCTACACAACTGATGTTGAAGTGCTCGATATCGGTCACCTGCTTGCGCAGTTTTATTTGCCATTCCTCCAAGCTCATCTTCTCAGGCTTAACGATATGGGAAATCTTGACTTTCTTCTTTGTCTTTCTAACCTTCTTGGTGCTGTTACCGCCTTGGTTATCTTCTGGTTTATTGTTTTTTGCCATTGTTATGTTGCTTTTTTTTAAAAAAACTTTTAAAATTTGACGTAAAGGTACACATTATAAATGAAAGATACGAAGAATTCGTGGAAAAAGAACTAAAAAAGGCATCCACAGCCCATGTGGATGCCTTTATAATGGCATTTTTTAGAGATTCTTTTCGAATTTGTGTAACTATTCAGGTTTCTTTATGCTTGATAATTTTGCAGGATTTACGAAAAGAAAGATTTTTCTAATCATTGGTGGCAGTATCAAGCATGAAGCACACATGATAACAAATACTACGTATCCTGATATTCCCAATTGTTCAAAAGGAATTAACATCACTAATTCTAATATCAGCATGTGAGTCACATAGTATAGCATGGAATTTTTACCAATATAATTGATGATTTGTAGTTTGGGTAGATAACGTAATAAATTATTAATTACAATACAGCCAGATATAGAAAATACTATGGCTAATATATAGATACTATTTCCACAAAGAGTATTGTTTCTTAAATCTATGTGAGACGGCCATATTATCATAATACCTAAATATAAGGCGATGGCTATGCTTGCGTACTTTTTATAGAATTGTTTTTCCTTCCATAAATAACCTAATGTATATAAAGATATTCCTATAGATACATTGGCGAGATATGCTGGCTTTTCTATATGAATGAGCTGGCATAGAAATGCCACTGTCAATCCTCCCAATGCAATACAGGTTATTGGTACTTTTTGCTTCATCAAATGAGTAGTGACATCCTCAACACATGAGCCACCACAGAAGTAGATAGTCATGAGAGAACGGATGATTTCGCTGTACTGATAACCGAACAATCTACACCTTAGACCGAGGGTTGAGTCGATTACAGATGACAATGTGGAGTCAAATTGCTCCATGATTGAAAATATTCCTCCAAAAGGAGTGAGTTTCTCGGATTTTATTTGTACTTTTGCCATGTCTTGTTGACTTTTTACCGTCTTTGGTATTGCAACACTAAGATAGGTGAAATTTCTGACATGGCAAAATCCTGGGCAACTTATTGTTGCTCAGGATTTTATAAATAACGTTAAACTAAAGGGTTGCGGAATTAAGGGACCCATGATCATACCTGCAGGAAAGCCGCCTTTTGCGCGCAAGAAAAGATAGTCGGCAGCCGCCCTCCAAACCGGGTACGGAACTGCGTGACTGACCTGGAGAAGACAGATCGATAAGAGAACAAGCAAAACAATAATCATTCACCAAAACTGATGAAAGTATGAAGAAAATGACAACGCTCTGCCTCGCGCTTGCCCTGACATGCGCGACGGAAGCAGGAGCAACGACCGACAAGCAGCCTAAACTGAAGGGCAGACAGACAGCAGCATGGAGCGTGGCCGTACCAGGCTCACGCACGCAAAGCGCCTCCGCCATGCGATTTCTCAACATGGGCCTCGGGGCTCCCATGGCAGCTCCGCGCGCCGTGGGCAACGACCCGGTAAGCTCGGTCACCACACCAGGATTCGGATGGGCAGATGGCCCGGACGGCAACCAGTGGTACTACACGCAAAACTACAAGCTCGACGGATACTTCTACTCGGGCTCCACCATCACCCTCTACGACAACAACAACCAGCAAGTGGGACAGTTTGACATCGACGTGCCCGACACGCTACAGGTGAACAGCATCGAGATGTACAGCGCATTGACCAAGAAGATGTTCGACCGCGACGACACCTCCATCGAGGCCATGGTCTCCATCCACGCCGTGGGCAATGCCGAGAACAACTACAAGGACTGCTACATCACCCGCGCCTACCACATCGACGGCAGCGGCATCGCCTATGAGTGCGAGGGAAGCGGAATGCTCTTCGACGCCTCCAAGGGATGGAACACCTACCAGCGTCTCATCCTGCCGATCGAGAAGGTCATCGACGGCAAGGAGTATGTCTCCATCGACTTCATCGCACCGCCCACATGGGGTAAGGACGAGCCCTACGTGGAGCACACGCTCGATATCCCCTTCGACAACATCAACTACATGGACGGCGCCTACATCAACTGCTTCGTCATCGAGGACAAGCCCTACTACGTCGTCGCACAGTATGACACGGCCTATTGCACCATGCCGGAGGACTATACGCAGGACATCATCGTCACGCCCAACAACCACTTCGTGCTCAAGACCTACGACCGCAACTACAGCCTGGTCGACTCCGTCGCCGTGCCCATCGAGGAGTCGCCGAAGGGCATCTATCGCATGGCCGCCTTCGGACGCATGAGCGACAACGACCTGAGCAAGGGATACTTCGGACCGGAGGACCAGTTCAGCTACGTCGTGACGTGGGTGGACTACCACCTGCAGTCGGACGAGAACACCTACAACTTCGACCTCTACGACAACCAGGCACAGAGACTGAAGACTATCTGCGAGAACGCAGCCGAGAACCAGTGGTTCTACCTCAACAACGTGAAGGGCAAGAGCGAGCAGATGGCATTCCTCCAGGCCTTGGAGGAGGGGCAGCAGATCCAGATGGTCGACGTGCCTTCCTGTGAGAAGCGGACGCTCTTCCCGGCCATGATCGACGGCGAGGGAATCACCACCTCCATCGACCGCTATCCATCGGCTAAGAACGACGAGGGATACCAGTATGTCGTCAACATGCGCAACGCAGCCGAAGACGAGGAGGGCAACGTCATCGCACGCATCGGATGGTACAACCCCGACCTGACGCTGGACCACTACGCCAAGTTCAACCTCGGAAAGAAGGGTGAGTACTTCACGCCGCTGATCAACAACGTCTCGCTCAACCCCTATCTCTTCGATACGGACAACGAGATGGAGTATATCTACATCGCCAAGAAGAGACGCACCGACGGCACCAACAAGATCGACAACATCCTGGAGATTGCCAAGGAGGACGGCACCATCCTGCGCACCTTCCGCGGCGACGACGACAAGTCCTTCCGCACGGCCTCGATGGTCAACATGAGCGACGCCAAGAACGAGTTGCTCGTGGCCTACTACGACAACAACACGCAGGACTACGACCTCAACTTCTATGAGCTGCCGTTCGTCAAGTTTGCCAAGGGTGGCAACGGTAGCAAGGAGAACCCGTATCTCATCTCCACCGTCGGTGACCTGAACTACATGGCAGCAGCTCCCGACTCGGCCTACCGCCTGGCAGCCGACATCGACATGAACGACTACAACTACGACTGGACGCCGGTACCGACATTCAACGGCTCCTTCGACGGCGCACACCATGCCATCGTCAACCTCTCCATCGCCACCAACGACGCCCACGCAGGCCTCTTCGGCATGCTCGGCGAGGATGTGGAGGTGAAGGACCTGGTCTTCGCACGTCCCACGATCCAGGTGACGGACGACAACCAGTTTGTCGGTGTCCTGGCTGGTGAGAGCACGCAGGACAACATCTCCAACGTCCACGTCTTCGACGGTCAGATCGCAGGTGAGGCCGACGCAACCATCGGTGGTATTGTCGGTGGTTCGTTCCTCTACACCAACTTCAACGACTGCTCCTTCCAGGGCAGCATCAACACGCCCGAGGCCAGCCCTGTGGGTGGCATCGTGGGCTGCACGGCTACAAGCACGAAGATCACGGCCTGCGCCTCCAACGCAGAGATTACGGGATACTCTTCTGTCGGCGGCATTGCTGGTTCTTTCTCTGCCAACGACACCATTAACGACTGCCACGCCACGGGCAAGCTCGTAGCAGCCAACACCATCGGCGGCATTGTCGGCGAGAGCTCACGCGGCGTTATCGATCGCTGCGTCTTCAACGGAAGCGTGACGGCCACGGAGGCCAACTGGAGCGGACTCTCGGCAGGTGGCATCGTGGGTAGCCTGGCAGCCGACTGGAGCCAGCAGACGACGCCCGCCATCAGCCATTGCGTCTCAACGGGCACGGTCAACGCCGAGGAGCCCGACGAGACCGTCCACGCCATTGCAGGATGGACCATCGCCAACGAGTACTACGAGGACGGAGAGACTCCGCTGGAGGAGAAGGGCCTGGCCAGCAACTATAGCACGGCCGCTCCGGAGGGATCTGCCGGCAGCAGCCTCGACGGCGCACCGGTGAAGGTGGCAGACCTCAACGACGACTTCTTCAAGCAGATGGGCTACGCCTTCGGACAGGATACCAAGGCTCCGTGGAAGTCGGCCGAGACTACTCCCGTACTCTACTTCGAGAACACAGCCCTGGTACTCACGCTCAGCGATAATGCCGTGCTGCTGGACAACGACGCCGACTGCTACATCACGGCCACAGTCTATGGACAGAGCGCCGACGACATCACGGCCGTCAGCGACAATTCCAACGTAGCCGACGTGGATATCGAGTCGCGCGAGGACGGAGTGGCTACGCTCCACATCACGTCCTATAAGGACGGCGTGGCCAACATCAACGTGACCGTAGGTACGCTGACCATGGCCTGCACCGTGACCGTCGATCACACGCTGACCACCGTCAAGCCGCTCGACAAGGGACAGAAGCTGACCATCCTCGTGGCTGGCAACACGATCTCCGCTCCGGGTGCCACCGCCATCACGACCTACACGCTCGACGGACAGGTGGCTGCTCAGTCCGCCTCCACCATCAGCGCACTCGCCAAGGGCCTCTACATCGTGAAGGCAACGGACGCTACGGGTCGTCAGACAACGGCAAAGGTAATGGTGAAATAATCGCCTACGAAGAATAGACTATCGCTAAGCAACGACCGACGGGAATGGCCTTCCCGTCGGCGATAAATAATGAGAAAAGAGGATGCGCTCGTAAAGGGTGCATCCTCTTTTCTCGTCTTACAAGGAGTCAGACCCAAGGAGTCAGAACTCCCCTACCCTTCCACCAAGTCGCCAATGCTGCTGAGCCGCCAAAGACGCTCATGGTCGTACTCCGCGGTGGCCTCGTGTGCCCAGGTCGTATGGTAAGGGACGTAGGCTGCCCAACCGCCCTGGCGCAGCACGGGATCGATGTCGGAGCGAAAGGAATTGCCCACCATGAACAAGCGGTCCACCGTCGTGGCGTAGCGGAGGCAGAGCTGGCGGTAGCTCTCGTCGATCTTGTCATCGACCGTCACCACGTCATCAAACCACCTGCGCAGTCCCGAACGGTCCATCTTACCTTCCTGGTCGCGAAGCTCGCCTTTGGTAAAAACCACCACGGGACAGCTCACCACCTCGCGCACGCGTCGCAGCGTGGCCTCTACACCGGGCAAGGGCGTGGCGGGAAGCTCCATCAGCCGCCGCCCGAGACGCAGCACCTCGTCAATCTCTTCGCCACCCACGCACCCACGGCTCACGCCAACAGCGGCCTCGACCATCGAAAGCGTGAAAGCCTTGGCGCCATAGCCCGTCAGCGGCATGTTGCGACGCTCCGTGGCGGCCAATACGCGCAAGACCTCGTCGGCCTCGGCATAGGGCGAAAGCAGTTTCGCCAAAGCGTGCTCCACCGCACAAAATGCGCCCTGGCAGTCCCAAAGCGTGTCGTCGGCGTCAAAGGCCACCAGGCCTACAGAATCTCCCACGCCACCCTGGCCCAACGGAGCCTTCCGCCTATCGTTTGTCTTCATTTTTCTCCTTTTTATATTGCCAAATCATAAAAAAACTTACCAGCAACTAAAATACAGCCGGGAAATTTGCACAGGTCACTTTATTGCCGTAACTTTGCGCTTAGTCTTTAATAATTTCGTCTCATAGTACACAAAAAGAGTGTGTTTTTTGTTTGGGGGGAATCCCCCGCAACATTCTTTGTCTGGTTGAAATCCTTGTGAAAGGACACTTCGATGAAAGCATCGAGGGACCAGATAAACAGGTTTTAAAAGCTCCGGTAGCGACCGGAGCTTTTTTGTTTTCATATCTTCCAGAGAAAGCATTGCTTTCCAATGCCTTTTTATCCAAAAGTCTTTTCCTGTCCAAGCACTAACCACTCCAAAAAGTCATTCGCTTCAAGAAGTTTTCACTTCGGCTCAGGATGTCTTCACGCCAAGAAGTTTTCAACCCAAGAACGTAGCCAAATAGCCGACGGACTTCGTCTCCCGAAGTTTCTTGATGGCTTTCTCGCGCAACTGTCGCACACGCTCGCGGCTGAGATTGATATCAGCCCCTATCTCTTCGAGCGAACGCTGCTCACACCCGATTCCAAAACTCTCGGCCACAATGCGCGCCTCGCGTTCATCAAGACAGGCCGAAAGCGTGTCCCGAAGCGTGGCGCTCATAGTGGCGCGATCCACCTCGCGGTCAGGAGACTCGTCAGTGTCAGAAATGATAGTCTCTGAAACCGACACTGTGCTTCCGTCGGCCACGGGCTGGTCAATACTCGTGGTGTGGGTGATGGCATGGAGGCCGTGGTCGATCACGTCGAGGGGCAACCCAGTCAGGTCGGAAAGTTCCTCGCGGGAAGGCGACCAACCAAACTCCTGGAGGTAGCCGGCCGTGACGCGCTGGATGCGGCTGGCAGTCCCGGCGGCACTCAGCGGCACGCGCACGGCACGACTCTTCACGCCAATAGCCTCGATGATGCTTTGCCGAATCCACCATACAGCATAGGAAATAAACTTGAATCCGCGTGTTTCGTCGAAGTGGTTGACGGCCTTCACCAGCCCGATGTTGCCCTCGTTGATAAGGTCTTCCAACGACAGGGAGCGGCCTTGGTACCGTTTGGCCACGCTGACCACAAAGCGCAAGTTGGCACGCACGAGCCTTTCCTTGGCACGCTCTGCCTCCGCACCTTTTCCATGGAGCTTGCGGCCCAGCTCAGCCTCCTCCTCCGGACTGATCATCCGCTCGCGGGATATCTCGTTGAGATACACGCCCAGTCCCTTGGAGACACGGTTGGTGAACCTGCTCGTTATCTTCAGCTCTCTCATGTTAGTATCGTCTGATAAGGTTTCTTCGGCCGCAAAGGTAACAAAAAATCTGCTGAAAGCAACAAAATGCACCTTTTCTTCTTGAAAAAATACCAAACAAAGAGGACGAATGGAACGCAAGAGAAGAAACAAAATGGAGTTAAAAATGGAAAAACAGGAGGCAAGATCAAAGATTGGGGGTGTAAAATAGGGAAAATGTACGATGGACGATAGATTTTTGCAAGAATGGTTTGTGATATTTCCAAAATTTATCTTAACTTTGCCACGTCATCTCCCCACACTGTCAGCACTACGGATGGCCGCCTCGGGGAACAAATGAAAACATGGGTGGAAGATTCCACGGGCGCAGCAATCCGCCCAAAGAGAAAAAACCACTAAAAGATACCTTTGACTTGAAGACATTACGGATGAAATTCAAAGCGAAAATTGCCATGGCAATGGCCGTTGCCTTAGCCTTTGCCTCGCAGACCGCCCACGCTCAGAACGTGGGTGTGAAGGCCAATGTCCTCTCATTCGCACACTCCGCACTGGGCATGGGGGCCGAGATGTCACTGGGATACCATTGGAGCGCAGAGCTCTACGGCGTCATTAGCCCGTGGAAACGGACGGAGGACAAGGCGAAGAAGTATTGGGCCGTACAGCCCGAGGTGAGATATTGGCCGTGCCAAGCCATGGTGGGTCACTTCTTTGGCGTGCACGTGGACGGAGCACAGTACAACGTCGGCGGAGCGGCACCGTTCTTCGGACTGCCCAAGTCGGTGAAGGACGCGCGCTACGAAGGCTGGCTCGCCGGAGGTGGTGTGACCTATGGTTACCAATGGGTGCTGGGGCGCCACTGGAACGCGGAGGCAGCAGTAAGCGTAGGCTACGAGCACCTGCGCTACAAGAAGTTTGAATCGCCCGAAGAATGCGCCCCACAGGTCGGGGAACGGTCCCACAACTACTGGGGACCGACCAAGCTCTCGGCAAGTATCATCTACATATTCTGACACGATGATGACACATAAGATTTACCATTCACTGATCGCTGCCCTGATCGGCGCGGCGACCACGGGAGCGGTCCAGGCTGCCCCGATACCTGCCATGGGGCTACGATTCGTGGCCGCAGAGGCGAGCGACAGCAGTATCAGCGTGCGATCGGCACGCGTACTGCCCCACGAGCGAAGCATGATCGTGTCGATGTGCATCCGCGTGGACCGCGACCTGAAAGGCACGGAGAGCATCGAACTGCGACCCGTGCTCACTGACTCGACGGGCCACAGCGCGGTGCTGCCCTCCATTTTCATCAACGGACGCACCCAGCACATCGCCTTCCAGCGCGACCGGCGCAACGCCAAGCGCGACCTGGTGACACTGCGCCGACGCAACGGCATGGAGCAGACGATCGATTACCTGCGCGAAGTGGCCTATCAGCCCTGGATGCGCAAGGCGACACTCGTGCTCGAGGAGGTGGCCTGCGGATGTGGAATATCCATCGCCTACGACTCGCACGCCGTGGCGACCCTGCGCAGCGACGACACGCCGCGACTGGCTTTCCGCATTCCCGAGGTGGAGGAGGTCAAGACACGACAGGAGTCGGGACGCGCCTTCTTGGCCTTCCAGCTCGGCAAGTCGGAAATCCTCGACAACTTCCGAAGCAACGCCACCGAACTAGCCAAGATCATGCAGGCCATCGACCTGGTGAGAAATGACTCCAATGTCACCGTAAGCCACATCGCCATCCATGGCTATGCCTCGCCTGACGGATCGCTGGCTCTCAACGAGAAACTCTCGGCAGAGCGCACACAGGCGCTCAAGTCGTGGGTCATGTCAAAGTATCAATTTGACGAGGCACTGTTCACCACAGCCCATACCGCCGAGGACTGGGATGGACTGGTCAACTTCCTGCGCAACAACAATACGTTGGAGGGACGAGAGGAGATACTCAATATCATCGCCACCGTGGGCGACCTGGACAAGCGCGAGGCGCGCATCCGGGAGGAGTTTCCGTCGCAGTATCGCTTCATGCTCGACAACTGGTATCCCTTCCTGCGCCACTCCGACTATACCGTAGGCTACATCGTACGCCCGTTCACCGTCGAGGAGGCGAAGAGGGAACTGAAGTTGCACCCGCAAAACCTCAGTATCGACGAAATGTTCCGCATCGCACAAACCTACAAGGAGGGAAGCAAGGAGTACAACGAAGTGTTCCTCATCGCCGTGAAGCAGAATCCGGACCACCCCGTGGCCAATCTCAACGCGGCCTGCATTGCCCTCAGGGCGGGTGACAAGACCGCGGCCGCTGGCTATCTCGAGAAAGCTATGCCTTGCGCGGAGCGCGACCTGGCCACTGGCGTACTACGGATGATGGAGGGCCATGTGGAGGAGGCCGAGCGCCTCTTCGAAGCTGCCGACAAGGCGGGACTGAGAGAGGAAGCTCGCCATAACCTGCGCATCCTGCATCCGGAACGCTATTAAACACGCCTTGCCCTTTCCGTTGGGGAAAGGGCAAGGGATCAGAAACATCAAACCAAGACATCAACCCCAAAAGAATCAGAACCATGGACAAGAAAATCTTCGCAACACTGGCCATAGCCACCGTCCTCGCCTCCTGCACGAGCGATCTCGACGGAATAGATGAGACCCCAGCAAATCCGAAGCCAATCAGACGTTGTACCGCCGTGGTCGATCTCTCTGTGCAGGCACCTACCGCCGATGCTACCACACAGACGCCATCGGGTGCCAACGGACCAAGGAGAGCCAGCGCAGAGACTGCCGACAAAGACACGGTGAGCCTCTCACTGTCAGACGAATACAAGGTACACAATGTCGTACTCTACCTCTACAACGCACAGACAGGAAACTTCGCCGACTCCATACACCTCACACGCTTCGCGGGCCTGGACAAAACGGAACACGGGACAATGTGCTTCCGCAGCGACTCCATCCGACTGGAACCAGGAGACTATCGTGTCTATGCCGTGGCCAACGCACCGACAGCGGCCCGCACGATAGCCAACGATCGATCGCTGCTCACCACCGTTGCCAAGGGAAAGTCCATCATGAGCGTCATCGGCGCTGACGGAATCACCATGTCAAACCGTGGAGGATCGGCTCAAAATGTGCGCGTGAGCACCGACTCGGTCACGCATATCGATATAGCACTGGAACGCGCCGTTGCCAAGGTGGAGATCGGCAAACGCTACGGCAGCTATGAACTAAAGGACAAGAGCGGTAAAGTCTATGCCAAGGTGACGCCTGGCAGTTTCTACTTCGTCAACCTCAGCCGAGACTACTACCTCTTCCGCCACACGGGAAAATTTGAAAAGAACAGCACGCCCAGCCGAGACCAATACGCATGGAGTCTGAACAACTACACAGACATCCCCGACACGGACGGATACCTCATCGACCCGCATTTCTTCGACAAACGGTGGGACGCAAGCAGCACGTTTGACGGATCAACGATCTTCGACAATGCGCTGACCGAAATCGTGCGTACAGGACGTGAGTATGAGGCCACGCTCTTCCCGGAAGCGGGCTCCTACAGCAAGTCGTACATTCTGGAGAACAGCAACTTCTGGACCGCGCAGCGGGAGGGATACACCACGGGTATCATCATCAAGGGTATCCTCACACCAGAGAAGTCGCGCTGCTTCGACGAGCACGGCAACAACATCGACCCGCAGGGAGTTCACTGCCTGTACTATTTCAACTACAATTTCTACACCTCGCTGGCTGCCGTCAAGGCCGTCGGAGGGGGCAACATCCCTTCGGGAGACATCAGCGCCAGAGAACTGGAGACGCAATACAACATCAAATACTTCCCCATCGACGACAAGAGCCTCTATGCGTGCTACTACAAGCACTTCATCAAGCACCTCGACAACGGCGAGAAGCGAAAGCTGGGCGTGATGGAGTATGGCGTGGTGCGCAACAACTGGTACCGCGTGACCATCGCCGACATCGCAGGACTTGGATCGGGTATCATCAATATCGAACCGACCAGGCCGGTCGAGGAAGACGACATACTGCTCACCGACTACTATGTCAGTCCGTGGCAGTTCAGACCCGACGACACGGTGTTGAGCCAACCGCGCAAGAAGTAACATGGAATCAACTCTGAACGAAGCAAGACTATGACTATCAGACATATCCTAACCATCGCCGCAACGACATCGATCGCGGCCTGTGCGCTCACGTCCTGCGACTGGATCAAGGACGACCTGAGCGACTGCCCGGAATGCCAGGGCACGCTGAGCGTCAAGATCGAGCACCGATACAACATGCTTCACGCCGACGCCGCACCATCACGGGTGGAGAAGGCGGACGTATTCATCCGCAACACTGTCACGGGGGAGACACAACACAAAGCCTTCGACAAGGCTATGCTCGACGCGTCGGGCTACTATGCCGACATGGAGTTTGCGGGAGCGGGAACCTACGACTGCCTCGTATGGTCAGGTATCGACAACAAGATCTTCGACTGGGATACGCAGACCGTCTCCCTCGCCACACAGCCAGGCGACACCATCGCACACCGTCTGCCACTTATCTTCCACGGAAGGGCCGATGCCACCAACGTGGAACTGAGGAGTGACAACCTCGCAACGGTCGACATGATGCAGGACACGAAGTTTGTCAATGTCACTTTCAACTATAATGGAAGCCGACACGTACAGGACACCGACTTCCTCCTGACCCTCAGCGCACCCAATAGCATCCTCGACGCCAGCAACAACACGGCAGCCGATCACGCTACGACATACAAGCCCTACAGTGCGCGCACAGAGAGCATCGAGCATCAGCAGGTCGTAAGCTATGCACTATCAACATTGAGGCTAATGGAGAAGGATCGCGACCAGTGCCGCCTGCGTCTCGACTACCGACCGGCGGACGGGTCTCAGGGACAGAACTTGTTTGACATTCCGATCATCGATTATCTCCTGATGTGCAAAGACTTCGAGGGCGAGAACATGAAGACACAGGAGTATCTCGACAGACAAAGCACCTATCACATCGTTTTCCTGATCCGCGATACGGGCAATCCACATGCACCATTCGCCGTCAGCGTACTGTCAGTCAATAACTGGCAAATGCGAGACGACCAACCTGTCGTCAAGACAAACTGAGAATACAGAAATTCACGGCAGGTTGTAAAAACTGGCCCGCAAATTTGGCCTAATCATAGAAATAGCGTATCTTTGCATAAGATAAACTGCACTCGGCAATCTAGAAACAAGTTTCCATTGCGCTCGATTGCATTATCTTTGCAGAACATTTCCTCGCTCGCAAGCACCAGCGACGGGGGTGCGCCGCAACAAAAGCGCTCCAAGAAGGGGTTGACTGGATTTGACGGCAAGACGAAATGGTGTGTAAGCACGCGGAGACTCGGTGGCTATCTCCTTAATCAGAGTGACCAAAAAATTAATTGGCGAAAACAATTACGCTCTCGCTGCCTAACTGAAGTATAGTAGGTTACTGGCCTAATCGCGCTATAAGATAGTGCGACGAGACACCGCTCCGAGGATGTTGTCCCGAATCCGGAGATCAAGCGGTGCAGGTAAATCGGGAATAGCTGGCGGAAGCCCCGTGTCGTAGGTGAATTTTTAGGGGATAAGGCGATGATTGGTGGCCCAGGTCTTGTCGTCGCTCGAAAACCAAAGGCTGGGATAAGCGTGTAGAAAGCACATGGTTTCCTTGTGCGGACGTGGGTTCGAATCCCACCAGCTCCACCTTCATAGGATCGACAGGGGACTCGCCGTTATGTGGCAAGTCCCCTGTCGCTGTTTTTAGAATCACTCATGGATGGTACGCTCCACCTCGTCGCCATGCTCCAAGAGGAACTGAGCCACGATGGAGGAGAGAATGGCCGAGGTGGAAATGCCGAGGGAAGAGGCACGAAGCTGTCCTAACTGCCGTTTCAGGTCGCGGTCGATATAGACCGCACCGAGGTTGGAAGCACGGTGGTACTCTCGGCCCATCTCACAAAACAATTCCCAACGCGACTTGCCTTCGGCCAAGGCTTCACGATAGCTCTCGGCGGTGTACTGCCCTGAGTGCGAGGCTGGGGACTGAGCCTGCTTCTGGAGGCTGCTTGCTGGTTCTACAGCGGAACGTTCAGATGTCGTGGGGGCAGCCTGTGGCTGCTGTTGCGCCGCATGAACAAGCCCGGCAAGACCGCCGGGGAGTGCAACGCTCGTATTTTTCTTTGCCATAATCAGTTGTCTTTTTGTTTGTTATCGGTTGATGATTGGCTTTAGGAACTATTTTGTCATCTCCCAAAGCATGATCTCGAAGCAGTCGCGCACGTAGCCGCGCTGCCGAGGGGTGATCTCGAAGGTATCCGCACGACGCAAGTTGGCACGTGCGGGAATAGGCGGGAGCACCGCTCCATGCTTAGAGAGCACTGCCGCGGCCTCATTCCACATCCGCTGTTCCTCTTTCGTTCCCACACGAGGATCGATGCGATTGGGAACAAAGAGCAGGCGGGCCTGCATATCGCCCACATGCTGGCGAATGGCGGCAAGGACGGAGACAAATAATCCCGTAGAATCAAGTGTCTTGTCTTCGTAGTCAAAGGGGCAGACGATGAAGTCCGCACCAGCGAAAAGAGGAAGCAGTCCGTCTTGGGATACATTGCCTGGGGTGTCGAAAAGCACAAAACCCTCCACCTCAGAGGCAGAATCGACAAGTTGACGCATCGCGTTGGGTTCGGCCACGTCGAAATCCTGCACGCCATACGGCTCATCCTGCACGCTATGGGCGACCGCATCTTTGCGTCGCTGCATAAGGACAGACTTTTGAAGGTCCGTATCGATGACACAGACGGATCGGCCTTTCCAGGCAAGATAGTCGGCGAAGAGGATGCAGAGTGTGCTCTTCCCTACCCCACCCTTTTGGTTGGCAAAGACAACCTTGATATTTTTTTCCATATTTTCTTATATTATCGGGCAGCGACCAAAAGCCGCCACCGCTCGTTGATGATTTCTTTCTTGTATGTCGCTGCAGGCTTGGGGCCTGGTGCAGCATATTCGATAAGTTTCCATTGAGGTTTGTCCCATGAACTTTCCCTACCCTTCTTGCTCCGTCTCCTCGCCTCCAGCGATGGCCCTAAGCGCAACGACGGGAATCACGAAGAGTAGCAGGATGAGCAGACCGACAACGACTTCCTGCCATGGTGCGGTGTCTTCCTGGATGCCTAGAAAGAAAAAGGTGACTATGAGGGGTGCATTGATGGCAATAGCGCTGCACGCCACAATCGACCACTTTCCTACCCTTTCGCACAAAGAAGCACCAAGCATGAATAGTGCTATTATGGCCACGGGGACCAGTAGCATCAAAATGTCAGCACAACTGTTGAAAAAATCGACCAGCCAGTGGCCATCATCAAGCGACAAAGGGCCAAAAAGAAGGGTTGGGAGCTTGGAAGTAATGGCATAAGCCAGGGTTACGACGAAAGCTGCCAGACAACCATTGCGCCAACGAATAGGCACTTCGCGACCATTGCGAAGAAGCCAAAACAGACCACAGAGAGACAACAAACATACTGCCTCGGAGGAAAATGAAAGCCAGTCGCTTGTCTCGACTGCGGTAAGCGTGGCGGCAGTAGTCGTCAGCAGGTCCGATTCCATCAAAACTGCACACAGATCGACCACAAGGGCCATCACCATCAGCAGCCAAAGTGCACGGTAGATGCGCCAATCGCGCGCTGAAAGAATGATTTTGTTCATATACTTTTACCTGTTTTTAGTATAGTTCCTCTCGCAAAGAAGATTCCAAAACGAGAACTTGCTCCGTGGTGCGCTCACAACGACTGCATATCCGAATCGCCCTCGGCAGGCTGAACGGTGATACGCGTACTCATTGAAAGGCGCAAGAAGACAAGGGGAATAATGGCCATCAGCACCTGAAGGGCGTAGTAGCTCGTCAGGATGACTCCCTGCTGGTCCGTGGCTTGGAGTGCCCAATTGTAAAAGAGCACCCCTACCAAGCTCACCAGCAGAGAACAGATCAACTTGGTGATGCCGAACAAACGAATGCGGCCTCGATAACGTACAATACATAGGCAAGAAACAAGGAGCTGCACCATCCCTGCGAGGACTCGATAGTTGAGGAGAAACGTCTCACGGAAACTGTCCCACGCCGTCGGGTTGTGAGCATAGGCGTACAATGTGTCCCGCCCAGGAACAGCAGTAACCAACGATGATGCGCCGACGAGCACCTCCCACAAAGCGACAAGCACCCAAAAACGATCGCCAGAACGGCGCATCCCGCGACGAAAAAACTCTAAAAGCAACACATGGCCCACGCCGAAAAGCACACTGACCAATCCATTGCCTACAGCCGTACGCATAAATGTGTTTAGAGCCTTGCCAAACGAACCCGCAATGGCGTCGCTGGCTGCCGTAAAGGTTGAACTCCATTGCGACAGCATCAAACTCACAATTACCAGCACAAGTCCTACCGTCAGCCAGCGATTCACCACCGAGCTGACTTCAAAATAGCTTTTCTTCTTCATATAGTTCTTATACTTCACTTTTAAATGTTCTCTTTCTTCTCTCCTACCTCTTATGGAAATAGTATCGTTGCTGATTGCTCGGTAACATCATGTCATCTCTTCATTATCTTCTTTTCAATATATAAGGATTTCATCTTTTATCGTAATCTTTATTTCATCATTTGCTTAATAATGGATTTCCATATATATTGATTTCTTTGCAACACGACTCACAGTCCTTGGCCCACCCATTGTTCGACAAAACGTTTTTATCAACATATCCATATTTGTGGATATACTTAAAACTAAGCCGTCATAAAACAAAGAATCCGCTTTTAGCAACCAGAATCATCATTTCACCCTGCAAAATTAAGCAAAACATCTGATAACAACAAGGAAACCACTACTTAAATACTTAATTTTATCTTTATTTATCGTTTTCGATATTTCGCCTTATCCATTTATCCATATTTCCATATATACATATCTGACCATTAAAAAAACAGCCCTATCTCAACCTCCTCCAACAAACTTCCCGAAAACAAACCTCTTGCAGTGAAAATATTATCCACATTTAATTATATATTTATATCGTCTTATATTGTTTTAGTTATATCGTTATATATTCATATATTTACTATCCCTGTTCGTGAGAAGAAATAGTTCATAAAAGCTGGCAGGCTCATACGCTAACGAAAACGTTAAATGTTAAACGTTAAACATCAATAGGGCAGAGTAGGGCCGAAGAGAAGGATAAGTTACGATCAGCCCTCACCTTAACTTACCTTTGCCTCTCGACATAAGCAACCCTGGAAAAGGCTGTCACGTTTATTCATGATCCAAACTTCACTTGAGAGACGTATCGGAGCGGCAGGCAGAAATGAACAGCAGGGCCTTGGTTGCGGCAAAAAGTAGGAGGCGTGTGGAAGAAATAGCAACAAAGGGAGTTTGGGGCGGGTAGGGGACTTGTTAAATCGATACGGATCAAGCGTTAATGGGGCGTTAATTCATGCTAATCGTCTTGCTTTTGGCAGGGTGTGGAATTATCTTTGTATAGTTGCTGCGCCTTGACTATTGATGTGTCAGTCATCTTTGCATGAAAGATGAGGTGTAGCGAGTGAACAAAATGTAAAATATAATACAAAGAAATATTGATGAAAAAGTTAAATATCTTGTTAAAAACCTCAGTTGGGAGTCGTCTCGTATCATTCTCGTATCGATCCCGTATTGATTCCGTATTGATCCCGTATCAATCCCGTATTGTTCCCGTATTGTTCCCGTATCATCCTTCGCTCTTCCTTTTTTCCTCCTTCTTTCGTTGTTCTATCATTCTCGCTTCCAGAAGCGGAAATAATACGGAAAGGATACGGAAACGATACGTAAACCATGCGGGATTGATACGGAAACAATAGGAGAAACAAAGAAGGAACAAGGGAGGAGGAAGGAAGAAAGGAGGGTCAGGACAAGGCGTTCAGACTGGTTCCATTCATCTGTTTTCAGATGGAGGCGTAGACCTTTGTGCTCTACACTCTTACCTCCCCATAGGGCTTATCTCCACGGAATCTATTTTTTCGCACAGAAAAGTTTGTAGTACACAGCAGCGCAAGTGAGAATCGTAAAACACTGGACAACAATAATTATTAATAGAGCGAAAGCAAAAAACGTTCGATAAATTTGGCGGTTAGAATAAAATTGCTTAACTTTGCACCCTGTCAGAACGACACAGGGGCATAGCCCAGTTGGTTTAGAGCGCTGCAGTCACATTGCAGAGGTCATCGGTTCGAGCCCGATCGTCCCTACTAACTAAGTTTTATTAGCGAAACAACAGAGGACAGATTTGGCTGCTTGCAACCTCTCAAAAACAATGCTAAAACTCGTGATGTGTGGCTGCGGGCTGCGCAATGGGCGCACATGGGCTACAACGCTAGCGCACACACCTCGCGAATTGCAAAACATTTTAGCTGAGTTCTGCCTTGCCTGTTTCCGTTATGCGAAAGCAGGCTGTTTTGTGTTTTAACTATTTATTCTCACACAATATCATGGGATATTTATTTACGTCCGAATCGGTGTCGGAAGGACACCCCGACAAGGTGGCAGACCAAATATCTGACGCCGTGCTTGACCAGTTGCTGGCATACGACCCCAACTCGAAAGTAGCTTGCGAAACTTTAGTTACCACAGGACAAGTGGTAGTGGCAGGTGAAGTAAAGACTAAAACCTATGTGGACCTTCACGAAGTTGTGCGAAAAACAATAGGTCGTATCGGTTACACAAAGGCTGAATACAAATTTGAAGCGGAATCGTGCGGCGTTCTAAACGCTATTCACGAGCAGAGTGCCGACATACGTCGCGGCGTAGAGCGCGAAGATCCGGACAACAACATCGACCGCAAAGCACAAGGTGCCGGCGACCAGGGCATGATGTTTGGTTATGCCAATAACGAAACTGACACTTACATGCCGCTGCCGCTCTCACTGGCCCACGACATCGTGTATGTGCTGGCCGAAATACGCCGCGAGGGCAAGGTGATGACCTACTTGCGTCCCGACTCAAAGAGCCAGGTGACTGTAGAGTATGACGACAACAACGTGGCACAGCGCATCGATACCATTGTGGTGAGCACCCAGCACGACGAGTTTATCAGTGCTGCTGAGGCTGGTTCGCAAGAGGAGGCCGACCGCCAGATGCAGGCTCGCATACAAAAAGATGTGGAAGAGAT
>OKUO01000207.1_pt1 | contig 24487 bp, 27 predicted proteins | sample 1606481 | NCBI WGS metagenome assembly OKUO01 (sample SAMEA3882503, study PRJEB24775) | human gut metagenome | biome: human-associated habitat; feature: intestine environment; material: feces | place: Netherlands | collected 2009/2010
GCGCCGTGTATACCACCGGCACATGATGCTTCTTCAGGTACGGGGCATCCAGAATCGACAGCGTAAGCTGGCGATGCACATTATTCATATGGATGATGTCGGGCTTGAACTCCTCCAGCAGCGCCTCGAACTTGTGCCTCGCCTCGAACGAATAGATCAGCGTGGCGGCTTCCTGCACCTTCTTGAACGCGGAGATGTCCCCCACATAGTCCTTTTCGGAAACGAAATATTTGCTCCAGTAGCTTGGCTCGTTATTCGGGTGCTTCATGGAGAAGAACGCGACATCGTGGCCAAGTGCGCGTAAGCCTTCCGCCAACGCGAAGAAATAGGTTTCCGCGCCACCTTTACGATAGAAATATTTCTCGTAGTTGATACGGATATCCGAGATGAATGGCTTGGCAAGGCTCAGGGTTACACCGCCAGTAACACGATGGCGCTTGTAATCGTTGATTTTCAATGCACCAGGCTCTGTATCAGAACCGCCATATCGGGTACCATCGCTGTGGTCGCTCATGAAATCATATCTTGCCAAAGGCGAAACCTTCCTGATGATGCTTTTGGGATTTGCCACCGGAATATCATAGCATACGAAACCATCGAACGCATGCACATCGTGGAAGGCATCCTTGCTGTAATGCTTGTAAAGATACTCTGCCTCAGCAATGAAACCGCCCTTATGGAAGGTGATACCGCCATCATACATCGTTACCGTAATATCAGATGGCTTGATCTTCTGGGTACTCAATACCAGGTTCACGTTCGGGAAGAGGAACTGAGCCTTGGCAGAATAGTTGACACCCTTGGTCCAGTAATCCTTCTGGTTGGTCAAGCCCGAACCGTTGAAGATACCGGCATTTACCACGATAGGAAAACCTACATTCCAGGTGTATCCGATTTCAGCACCCACATCGCGCACGTTACCCACCTGCTTGGCGATGAACGAACGGTTAGCGAAGTACTGCTGATGAGGAGAACGGTGAGCATCGATGGTGAATGGCACACGCTCCTGACCGATGGTGAACTGCAGGGTCTTCCAAGGCTTGATGCGTGTATAGGCATCAAGCATCTTGATCTTACCCTCGTCGCAGAGGTCGATTTCCGCCTTATAGCTTACCTGAGGTGTTATATTGCCAGCCACATTGATACGGGCTGTACGCACCTCGAATCGTCCCTCCCCTTCTTCGGTCTGGTACTCATACTTAGAGCGGATGGTTCCACCAATGGTCATCGACTTGGTGAATTCCCCGATGCCTTTCTCCAAAGAACTGTTTCCAGAATTCTGGGCATTCATTCCCATCGACACCATCGTGAGTGCCATCAACAAATACGTTTTCTTCTTCATTTCTTACCTTATTATATATACACGTAAATCAGATTTTGTTTATTCCGAATGAAATCCTCCTCATTAACATAGAAAGACATCTTCTTCGTTTCGGCTGCAAAGGTAAGGAGAAGATATTTCTACCGTAAAACATAAGTATTACAAAGATGTTACATCATAGATTTGTAACACTCGTAATACTTCTGTAATATCAGTAATATCATCGTAACACCATCGTCATAAACACGTAATCGCTTTTTCTTTCCCATCTAAAAATATCGTCGTACCTTTGCAACCGAAAAGAAACATTAATTATTTATATAGGATGAAGGAAAACAAGAAAGCAATCTTGGAGATTCTTAAGAAGAGCTCCAAGAAAGACGGAAAGTTTGAAAACTTGGTGCTCAATCTCGCTTTGCAGAAGATTGACAGTGACAGTTTCGAGTATGATGGCGAAGCAGTTTATACAAACGACAAGAAGCGTCTGGTATATTGCATGAACCAGGAGACAAGCTTCACCATTCCAGAGGGAGTGGAGATTATCGGCGAAATGGCGTTCCGCGGCAAGAAGACCCTGAAGAACGTGATCATTGCCAACAGTGTGAAGGAAATTGAGCACGATGCTTTCTACGATTGTGATGAATTGGATAACGTTTATGTGCCTGCAGGCGTAAAGGTGGTTAAGAGCTACGCCTTTGCAGAATGCGACAAGTTGAAGAAGATTACCTTTGCAGGTACTCCTAACAAGCTGAGCCGTCATACCTTTGACGACTGCGACCAGCTACACGACATCATCGTGCCAGCAGGCAGCAGCAAGTTCTTCCGCAAGGAACTCCACTTTATCGATGGAGACACCGACTATTTGGTTTTGGAGGATCCTAAGAAGAAGGCTGAAACTGCCGAAAAGAAGGCTGAAAAGAAGGCTGAAACTTCTGAAAAGAAGGACAAGAAGGCTGACAAGAAGGAAGTTGCTGAGAAGAAGGCTGAAACTTCTGAAAAGAAGGCCGACAAGAAGGAAGTTGCCGAGAAGAAGACTGAGACTCCTGAAAAGAAGGCCGACAAAAAGGCTGATTCTGAGAACAAGGCGAAGAAAGAGCCTGCAAAGACAAAGTAGTTCAAAATAATAAACTAGAACAATCATGACAAGAGAAGACATAATGAAGAAAGCTTATGTAGAGCGCGATATCAGTTGGATGTATTTTAACCATCGCATTCTGCAGGAGGCAGAGAAAGAGTATGTGCCACTGTTGGAGCGCCTCTCTTTCCTCGGTATTTACTCCAATAACCTCGACGAGTTCTTCCGTGTCCGTGTGGCATCCCTCAACCGAATGCTCGACCAGAAGCTCGAAAAGGATACCGAAGCACAGATCAAGAAATCTCTCAAGACAATTAATAAGCTCAATGAATCTTATTCGAAAGAATACACTGAAGCGGTGGATACAGTTTTCCGAGAGCTTGAAGTACACAAGGTTCGCCTGCTCACCGAAGACCAGCTCAACGACGAGCAGAAGGATTTCCTTACGCAGTTCTTCTACGACAAGCTCAATGGTTCTGTCAACCCTATCTGGCTCAACGAGATAGACGACCTCTCTACCCTGGAGGACAACCGCATCTACCTCGCCGTAGAAAAGGCTGAGGATGACAAGAAGAAGAAATATGCCGTAGTAAAGGTACCGGATAGAGTCTATGGACGCTGGGTAAAGGTACCGGCAAGCGATGGTTTCGACAACATCATGTATCTCGACGATGTAATCAGATACTGTCTGCCACTGGTATTCCTCGGTTTCAAGAAGAGCACCTACCGTGCCTACAGTTTCAAGTTTACCAAGGATGCCGAGATGGAGATGGACAATGATGCCGACTTCGGTACCATGGAGAAGATTGCCCTGGGCGTAAACAGCCGTAAGAAGGGTGAAGCCGTGCGCGTGATCTACGACCAGGAGATGCCGAAGGAACTTCAAAAGAAGCTGCGTGAGCGATTGAACACCAAGGAGTTGGATGCTTCTTTGGCTGGTGGAAGATACCAGAACCACAAGGATCTGATGTCATTCCCTGATTGCGGTCACAAGGAACTGAAGTACGAGAAATGGGCTCCAATCATGAAGCCGGAGTTCCTCTCCAACGAGAGCATCCTCGACCAGATTCGTGAGAAAGACCGCTTCATCCACGTACCCTATCATAGCTTCAACGGCTACATCCGTGTGCTCCGTGAGGCAGCTACCAAGCCAGAGGTGAAGGCCATCAAGACCACCCTCTATCGTCTGGCAAAGGATTCAAAGGTAGTCAAGGCACTCATCACCGCTGCCCGCAACGGCAAGAAGGTGACTGCCGTGGTAGAGCTTCTGGCACGCTTCGACGAGGAGAGCAACATCAAGTGGAGCAAGCGTATGCAGGAAGAGGGCGTAAACGTGATCTTCGGTGTTGAAGGACTGAAGATTCACTCCAAACTGCTCTATATCGAGTCGAAGAAGGGCAACATCGCCTGCGTGGGAACCGGAAACTTCCACGAGGGCAATGCCAAAATCTATACCGACTATCTGATGATGACCGCCCGTCCTAAACTGGTGAACGAGGTGGCTAAGGTATTCGATTTCATCGACCGCCCATTCTCGCCATTCCGCTTCAACGAGCTCCTCGTCTCTCCAAACTCCATGAAGAGCCGCATCCTGCGCATGCTCGACACCGAGATCAAGAATGCCAACGAGGGCAAGGAGGCTTGGGTGAAGATGAAGATCAACCACATCACCGATACCGATATGGTAACCAAACTCTATCAGGCTTCAAAGGCAGGCGTGAAGATAGACATCGTAATCCGTGGCAACTGTTCGCTGGTGCCAGGCATCGCCAAGCTCAGCGACAACATCCGCTGCGTGGGCATCATCGACCGCTATCTGGAGCACAGCCGCATCCTCATCTTTGCCAACGGAGGCAAGCCAAGATACTTCATCGGTTCAGCCGACTGGATGCCAAGAAACCTCATCAACCGCATCGAGGTGCTCACCCCGGTATATGACGAGGATATGCAGGCAGACCTGCTCCGCACCATCTCCTATGGTATGAGAGATACGATGAACGGCCGAGTGGTAGATGGCAAGGGCGGCAACGAGTTTATAGAAGGTGAACCATTCCGCAGTCAGGAAGAACTTTATAAAGCATATAAATAATGGTGCTTATAAATAATAAAGCAGATTAATAATAAAGCTTATAAATAATGATGAATTTAGCATCCATAGATATCGGCTCCAACGGAGCCCGACTCCTCATCAAGTGCTTCGATCCCGAGGCTATCCGAGAGGAAGACCGCATCAAGAAACTCATGTTCATCCGCATCCCACTGCGATTGGGCAAGGATGTTTTCACCCTGGGAAAGGTTTCCAAGGAGCGTGAGAAGATGATGCTCCACATGATGAAGGGCTTCAAGCAATTCATGAAACTCAACGACGTAGTGGCTTTTCGCGCCTGTGCCACTTCAGCCATGCGCGATGCCGAGAACGGCAAGAAGGTGCTCAAGAAGATAGAGAAGCAAACCGGCATCAAACTCGAAATCATCAAGGGCCAGGAGGAGGCACAGCTCCTCTACAACAACCTGGTAGAGAAAACAGACTCCAACGAGGGCAGCTTTGCCTACATCGATGTGGGCGGTGGTTCCACGGAGGTGAGCATCATCCACGACGGTGTGCTCGCCGAGAGCTATTCCTACAACATGGGTACCCTGAGAATGCTGAGCGGCAAGGTGACTGCCGACACCGAAAAGCTCTTCAAGGAGAACCTGACGAGATATGCCGAGCAATACGGCGACATCAGGATCATCGGTTCGGGTGGCAACATCAACAAGTTGAACAAGCTGGCACGCCACAGCAAGCAGGACGCCAAGAACCTGACGCTTGCCGAGCTGAAGCGTCTCTACTCGATGATGCAGCCCCTGAGCATCGAGGAGCGAGAGATTTCTTTCTCCCTGAAAGAAGACCGTGCCGATGTCATTATTCCTGCCGCAGAGATCTTCCTCAAGGCATGCGAATACCTGAAGTGCGAAAACATCATGGTGCCCAACATCTCGCTCGCCGACTCCATCGTGGATGGACTCTATGAGAAGATGATGGCAAAAACTGAAGAATAAACCACTTCATCCACAAATAAAATAAAAGATATGTCTATATCTCAAGTTTTTATGCTATCTTTGCACAGAAATGTGCGAAGGTAGCATTTTTTTGTTTACCTTCCGCCTCTTCTTGCGTCATACACATAAAAAGAAACAAATGGAAGAAACAGAATTTGAACATATCGCCCAGGAAATGCGCCCCAGGTTGACGGCACATTGTCAACGCTATCTCTCGGCAGGAACCCTTGCCGAAGAAGCCGATGACATCGTGCAGGAAACCCTGGTGAAGCTCTGGAAGATGCGCGAAAGGCTCTCGGAATACCAGAGCATCGAGGCCTTAGGTATGACGATAGCCAAGAATCTCTGCATCGACCATCTGAGACGCAACAAAGCCCAGACGGCATCGCTGGAACAGATGAAGCATCCCACAGAAATCTGTACGGCAACCGAGCGTACCGACCAGACCATCATCGGCGAAGATACGCAAAGGCGACTCAACAGGGCGATGGACAGGCTTCCAGATACGCAGAGAAGAATGCTGCTATTGAGGAGCGAGGGAAAGAGCCTCGATGAGATTGCCGAAATCTGTGGAGCCAACAAGACTAGCACCAAGACGATGATTTCTGCAGCAAGAAGATCATTGTTGAAAATGATGAAGTCATAAAAGGCTGGTGCTCAAATTGAGCTCTAAATTAAACTTCAAATTGAATTCTAAAAAAGGAACTCTAAAAATGAAAGAAATGAAGAAACTAGAAGATATAACCTATCGCCACGAGCTGATAGAACGCTACCTCGATGCTGATACCAGCGTGGAGGAAGAACAGGCATTGGCTGATTTCTATCGCCATTGCGAGAATAAGGATTTAACGGATGAGGATCTCGACATCAGAAACCTGATGCTGGGAATGGAGAACTATACTCCGAATTTCCATCAAACAGAAATGGAAATGATGGAAGAATTGGACGGTAAAGAAGAAATGAAAGAATTGGACAGAAAAGAAGAAGCTGATGGACAGCCGCAAATGAAAGAGATGTCCCTTGCAGCTTCAAAGAACCACAAAACAAGATGGGTACGCCTCTCTGCGATACTTCTCGCTACGGCAATGCTGGCAGGCCTCATCTTCCTGCTCTTCCCTATCAAGGATTATTTCTCATCCTCTTCTGAACAACAAACTGGTTTCACCAACCTGGTTCCTACAGAGCAGGTGGTTCGCTCGCAGCCATCTTCTGAAGATGGAAACGAGCATCTGAATGCGTACGAAAAGATGGAACGTGCCGACTCCCTCTTCCTGGCTGCAACCCAGGATATCGTGACTCCACAGGAAATGAAGACAAGCAAGATGGTACTTGCCAAAAGAAAGAATATCGCAGAAAGAAGCGAGAAACATGCAGGGAAGACTGCAGAAAATACAGAAGAGACCTCTTCTGGCAATACAGAGAAGACTTCAGTAAATACGGAGAAGACTTCATCTGAAGCAGAAAGAAGCATTCATGAAGATTTCAATCAGATTTATGAAGTAGCCTCTGCCGCCCTGCCTTCTGCCGAGCAGCTGACCATCAACCGCCAAGGCGATAACATCGTTATCTCAACCCTGGACAACGACGGCAATATGCAGCATTACACCATCAATATCGCAGAAACGCAAGATGGTAGCTATCAGCTACTTCCTTTGGCACAGTTAAACGAATGATAAACATTTCACGCTGAATTATAAATATTTCACGCTTATGAAAAAGTATATTTTCACTATTGCATTTGCCCTGCTGGGCATAACCAGCGGTATGGCATCCAAGGCAGATACCCTGCGTATCTACACCATCGACGGCGAGCGCATTCCAAACTTCACCGGCAAGGAACTCATCGGTAAAACCATCAAGAATTACCAGGTAAACACCAACGTCCTGCCGGCACCCAAAAGAGATGTGATAGAGATTCATATCATCACCACTACCACACCTCCTGCCCCCAAGCCAGCCCCTCACTATCTGATCAAGGGCAGAGAGCAGGAACTGACTGAAGAGGAATTCAACAAGATTTCTCCCAGCAAGATCAAAGCCATCGATGTCTTAAAAGAGGGCACCAAAGCCATTCAGGAAAGAGGTCTGAAAGACGATGGCAGAGCCTACATCATCGTTACTCTGGAGAAATAACAGACAAAACATATCCCTTTTTCTTCAGCGACTCAATCTTAACGGTCGCATCATGCTGAAGAGCATGGCGGAGATACGTCATCTGCACATTCACAGCCAGGGAGTTGGCATAGCTCACGGCCCCCCACACCGCCTCCTGTATCATCTCCTTGCTTACTACATTGCCGATATTCTTCGCCAGCAGACGGAGGATGTCGGCTTGTCGGCTGGTGATGAGCACACGAGAGGAACGGGTACGAAGCTCATTGTTGTTATAGCAGAAGGTGGTTTCTCCGAAATGATACACCTCCTCTTCTATCGTCTCACTCTCATTCATGGAGAACCGCTCCTCTATTCTTGCCAGCAACTCTTCCGGATAGAAGGGTTTGGCAAGATAATCGTTTGCCTTCAGGGAGAAACCTTTCAGTCGATCGTTCTTCTCCGTACGGTCGGTGAGGAAGAAGATAAGCACCTTCGGGTCGATGGTTCTGATGCGTTCTGCCACCTCATAGCCATCCATCTCCGGCATATTGATGTCGAGCAATACCAGGTCGGGCTTCACTTCCTTTTACCTTTGCACCCAGGAATCAAGTTAGGATATTTGGTTAATGGGTGTTAAGGTGAACTATCTTTCTTTCAAGGTATGCCCTTTCTCATGTCATAGTCCTTATATAATCCAGCCAACTTTCTTGATTCCATTTAACTATTAAATGTCAAAATTATGGATAAAGAACTTTACATAGGCGTGGATGTCTCAAAGCAGACTCTCGACCTTGCTTATTATGACGGAGAAAGCATTGATTGGAAGAAAGCCCATATAAAGGTGAGCAACAACAATGCAGGTTTCAAGAAAATTGGTTCATGGGTGGCAAAGGTAAGCAAGGGGTTTGATATAGTCTTGTTCTGTATGGAATATACAGGACTTTACACCCAAAACTTTAGACTGTGGTTGGAAGAGAAACATTATATTTATAGGATGGTGGAACCTCGCAAGATGCATCGCTTTGAGCCAGACTTGGATGATGGACTGCGTTCGCTCGACCGCATCAAGACTGACGAGCTTGATTCTTTCCGCATAGCCATTTACTGTGAGCAGAACCACAGAAAGATTCTTCGCAACCCATCAAAACTTCCTTCTCCTGTATATTTTAAGTTGAAGAGGCTTTTGGCGGAACGCAAGCAGACAGTCAAGCAGTCAGTCCTTTACAAGCAGCAGCTTCATGATATATGTGCGTATGACACAGATTTGTCTGTGGAACGTAAGAATGGGCAACTTAAAACGCTCAATGATGCACTTAAAGGCATAGACAATGAAATTGACATGTACATAAAAGAAGATGCGGACATCAGCAAGAACTTTTCCCTGCTGACATCAATACCTGGTATTGGGCGTGTTGTCGCACTTGAAACCATTGTCTTGACCGAAAACTTCATGGCAATAGATAACCCACGTAAATACGCTTGCTATATTGGTGTCGCTCCTTTCAAGAAAGAATCTGGTACATCTGTGAGAAAAGGCTCGTCAGTCTCTAAGAAAGGTTTTAAACAGGCAAAGGCAGATTTGTCCATTGCCTGTTTGGTTTGCATGCAGCACATTCCGAACATCAGAGATTACTGGGAACGCAAGAGAAAGGAGAAATGCAGTGGAATAGTGTTTAATGCAATCAAGTTTAAGATGATACTCCGTATGTTTGCCGTTATAAAACGAGGTACTCCGTATGTGGAGACGGACAATTATCGAAATGGGAAAAACAAGCAACCAGGAGTGAACTAACAGTGTTTTAAGACCATCACTATACCATGATAGAGTCTCTTGGTTGCTTTTGGCACTACCTTTGCGAGGAATCCTCAAAAGGAAGGAACTCCAGACAGAGGTAGTGAACTTTTTAATCTTAGGCAAAGCCCTTTCCCTTGATATAGTCTCCTCTGCCCGAAATGTCAGACTCAGTGCCTTTTAGGGAATTAGCTGTCCGTCCCAGCTTTTAAAAGATTTGGCTTATCCTGACATAGAGAGTTCCTTTCGTAAAGCGGTGCAAAGATATGAAAAATAAATCATTTGTAGGCATTGACATCTCTAAAAATGTCATAGATGTATCTATATTTCGTGAGGACACCAACATCAAAATGTTCCCTCATGAGGTGTTCAACAACACTCGCAAGGGATTTGGCGATATGTGCTCATGGCTCAAAAAGAGCCGTGTGGTACTTTCCCAAGCCCTGTTTGGCATGGAATTTACAGGTTGCTACTCCTTGGACTTGGAAAAATTCCTCACGTCCAAGAATTACTCTTTCTGTATGCTTAGTACACGTATAGTAAAACATCATCCTATGGGGACAATAGATAAGCGAGACAAGAATGACTCTGCAAAGATAGCTGACTTCCTCTATCGTTATGATGGCACGGAATGTGCCAAGCCATACAAGTTGCCAAGCAAGGCTATGCAACAATTGAAGCAACTTGTCAATGAGCGTAAGTTCCTTGTGGAGCAACGGACAAACTTTATGAACCGAATGCAGATGTTTGAAACGAAAGAGGATTCTGCCATGTATGAGAGCTACATTAAAAAGCTCAATCATGACATTGAGAAGATAGATCAGGAAGAGTGTGAATTAATGTCCAAGGAGGAAGATGTCTTTGACACTTTTCAGAATCTGTTGACGATACCAGGAATTGGTTTTGTCAATGCAACAAACATAATTGCCATCACACGAAACTTTACCGCTTTTGACACAGCTCGGCAATATGCGAGATATGTTGGCGTAGCTCCATGCAGTCACACTTCTGGTACCAGTGTGAAATGGCGTGCCCGACCTTCCGCACACTGTAACGGTCAAGTGAAAGCTGACCTGTCTATGGCGGCATTGAGAGCTGTTGAGTACGATGTGGAAATGCAAATGTTTTATAATCGAAAGTTAGGAGGCAGAAAAGATTCTGATACTAAGCGTAAGGCATTGAATGCCGTCAAGTTTAAGCTCATTTGCAGAATGTTTGCCATAGGCAAGCAAAAGAGAAAATGGGAAGTGTTGAACACCTCTGACGACAGAAAGAACTTACATATTGAAAAGTCCAAAGCAAGTGAACTATGACAATGTACCATTGTCTCTTATAGTCTTGTGAGGACAGATACGGATAACTAATTAGGAATCGAGCAAAAAGCTATTAAAAGAAAGAGTTCCGTATCGTTTTTTTTGTAACAGAAAAGTCAAAAAATGTCTTCTTCTGCTACAGGGGTAGGTATGACTATATGCTTTCTGGGGGCAATTTTGCTTATTTTAACACAAAAAAGCTCTCAAAAATTTGGTGATGTCTTAGGAATCATGAGCCGAGGAGCGGAAAAGAAAGTGGCAAAGAAACCGTCTTTTCCTTATCTGCGATGCTTGCAAAGAACAAAGGACAGCCCCCAATCAAAAGGACTGTCCTATTTTATAAAACCTTATTCTATGGAGTAAACAAGAGCAGATACTCCATTTTTCTTCTTCGCTCGATGGAAGGCACTATCTTTCCGTTCCACCTTTTGAAGTCCACATAGTCACGATAGATGTTTCTGTTGCCACTTCGCATCTTGGCATACATCCGGCTTTTCATCACCTTTCCACACCCCACATTGTAGGCAAGTGTAGCCAAGAGCAGCGAGTCACGACCGAAACCACGGAACATGGCGCAGAGCTTTCTGAGGTCAGAGCGCAGCAAGGCATCGGCTTGCCGTTCCGTAATTTTTGGAGAAAACCGCTCGCCAGGCAACAACTTGTGCCCATATCCGACATAAGGATGATGCTTCGGTCCGTGCAGACCCTCGTACTTCTTGATGCAGGCGACAGCCAACTCAAAACGTGACACATGACAAACTCGCTTTATCGCCCCTTGCGTCTGGGCAGACAAGCTGCCCGACACAAGAAGCAAGGCTAACAATATCATCAACCTCATACGCTACCGAGTTTGTTGGCACTTATCGCAAACTCTTCCTCCTCATCAGTATCGTTGAAACTGAACTCCATTTCGTATGACTTGCCGAAGTTGTCCTCTACTACCACGGTCAGCGTCTGTGTCTCCGTGCTTGCCGAGGTATAGTAAAGACGGAACTTCTCGTTCTCCAACAGATAGCGGTCGTTAGGCTGGAACACCGTTCCGTTCTCCATTCTCAGCGAACCTTTTCCGTCATGCTGAAAATAGCGGATGGTATAGATGGTGCCGTCAAACTTTCCCTCCGCCTTCAACTCGCAGCGGATTTCAACGGTCTGTCCACGCACAATGTCCTTTGGCACAGGCATCGTCTCCACCTTGAATGGATACGACTGCTGAATGTCCAGCTCATCGCTGCACGATGAAAGGATTACCGACACGGCACACACGAAAAGGAATGCCAACACGCTCACTGATTTCTTGATTTTATTGTTCTTCTTCATTGTCTTGATATTTTTGAATGATTGTTACTTTCTTGTCTTATGGCTCATCAGGTACTCGTTCAAATCCTTGTAACCTGTGTATAGGTGCGAATGGTCAATGACCTTATCGCCATATCGCTTTTGCAATTCGGCACAGGCATTCTCGCCTGCTTCGTCATTGTCCAAATGACAGTACACTTGTGCATAGCCATCTAAAAGATGATGCACCTTTTGCATATTAGCCACAGAGTTGAGGACAATATGATCCTCACCACGACCTATGCCGAGAATTACGGCAGAGAGGAAATCCATAAAACCCTCGTACAGATGGCAGACGTTGCTGTTCCTGCCAATGAGAGTGATGTCCTTTGGCGACACGCAACCTTTGAAGAAGCGGTTGCGTATCTCGTAGCCATCGCTGTTGTTCTTGAAACCGACAGCAAAGAACTGTTTGCCATTGTATCGGTATTCCACCTGACAGCAGAAACGGCTCGCCACGTCAGCTGATATGCCACGCTCACGCAAGTACTGCCGAAGTGCAGGATGACTCAAAGGCTTTTCCACAATATCACTAAAGGGATTGCCTTTCGCCTTCACAGCCTTTTCCGCTATTCTTTGATGATGCGGAAACGATGTTGGGAAGCTGCCACCAAGTGTTTCAGATATGAACTTGGCTTGCGCCACAAACTCATTGCTGTTGATGAACTCCCCTGCGAGGTTGAAGATGTCACCACCTCTGGCGATGCCATAGTCATACCAGACATTCTTGTCCGTTGATACCCGAAGCGAAGGATTGCGGTCGTTGCGGTATGGCGCATGATACCAAAGTCCCGAAGCCTTGTGCTTGACAGGCTCAATGCCGAGAATATAGAGAAAGTCCACGATAGGCACTTGTTTGATTTCATTGATGTCCATAGGCTCACTGTTTTAGTTGATGATGAACTTCATGCCGATGCCAAACTGCGTGTGGAAATGTCCCGTGCTGTTGCCCCAAACAAGCCTTTCCTTAACGGAAGCGGTCAAAGCTATAGCATCCGACAGGTATATTTCCGTTTCCAATGCCACGGCACCGCCATAGATAAACGCTCCCTTGTTCTGCAAGGTCGCTCCGTCCGACATGGTTCTCTTGCCCCAGTTTACGGACTCATAGCCAGCCAGTGCCGTACCTCCGATATAGAACAGCACCGTCTTACTGTTGTCGGAAAGGAAGTTGTAGGAATAACCGAACTCGCCCGTAATTTGTGCTATTGGAACGGAAGTGTTACGGTAAGGCTGATTCACTTGCAGGTATTCCGCCCCATATATCCACTTGTCACCACCCTTGGTATAGCTTGAAAGTCCGAAACCTGCGTAATAGCCAGCCTTGCAGGACTTCTTGCCGTTATACACTCCGTCAGCCATGCCGACCTTCACCTCAATGCCTTTCATCTGAGGAAGACATCTTTGGGCGAATGCTTGCCCTGCGGTGAGGGCAAGCATCGCCATGATTGCAATGTTTCTTCTATTCATCCGTTACTTCACGCTAAGTTCGTTGATTGTCAAAGCTCGCACCAAGTCGCTGTTCTCCACGACAAACGACTGATGGCGACCGCCTTCCTTCTCGTTCATCTCCACGACAAGCTCCTTGTCGTCAGGAATGGTAAATTTCGGTAAGCAGAACACCGTCTGCTCCGTTTTCTTGCCAGCCACACGCACCACATAGTTGTAGGCACGGACAGGAAGAAGCACCTGCTCCTGAATGGCGGTTCGCTTCGCCACCTTCTTGTCCACCACCTTGAACGTGATATAGTCCACGTCAAACGGCACGTTGCTCTGGTTCTTGATTTCTGTGTGGAAATACAGCAAGTCGCTGTGTACATAGATGCCCTTCAAAAGATACTGGATCCCGAAACGCTTGCTGCCGATATGCTTCACCTTGCGTTTGTTCTCCTTGTGGATGGACTTCATGATGAGGTGTACCAGCATGGGACTTTCCTTGCCCAACTCCTTGAGATAAATCTCCTGCGCATTGTTCGGGCGGTTCACCGCCTCACCGTCATGGATGAAGTCCGCCATCTCGATATTGAGCATGAGCGGTTCCTTGGCATACTTCACATTGAAGGTGTAGAATGAGCCATCCTCCGTGATGACGCTCATATTGGTCTCTTTCTTGAAGTTCTTCACGGCAGCTTTTACACGGATAACATTCTCCGCACCGTCCGCCTTGCCAGCAATAAGGTCCTCTGAACCCAAGTCAACGTACTTGACAGAGGCAGGAAAGAGAATATGAACCGTCTTGTCATAAGTCACTTCCAAACCATGAGGTGGAATCATGCGGTCGAAGGTCAGCTTCTTGGTCAAGCCATGATAGAGGTTGCTGTTCTCTTCCTTCTGCGGATACACCTCCTTGGTCAAGGTCAGTTTCTCTTCCTGGTCGGAAGAAACAGTGCTTACTTGCTCAGTCTTTACAGACTTCTGCGCTTTTTTCTTGCCTGTCTTCTGCGCTGATGCAGTGCAGGCTACGCCCAGCATAAGGGCGAACATGATTGTTGTCTTCTTCATTTTAGTTTGCTTTTAATTAAACTTTTGGATTAAGTGGTATAAATGTTGTTGCCTTTCGGCTAATCTTCCTCTTGGTAGAGCATGACCCTGTAGCCAGCCTTCAGGTGTATCTTGACGGTACGCATCTTCTTGGAGATATACTGCGACACGCCTTGTATGACACCTTTTCCCAAGTCGGAGGCAAGCTGTGCCCCGGCATTGGAGGAAATGTTGATGCTGCTGTTCAGCGAGCTTCCCATGTTGGCACCGACTTCCTTGGCTGCGTCAACCTCCATCGACTTCGGGATGAAGATGCCCTCCTGACCGTCATTGTCATAGACTGCAAGCTCAATCGGGATAATCATGCCGTTGTGCTCAATGGACTTCAAGGCTATGGAAAGCCTTTCGCCTTGCAATCGTGCCACTCCGACAATGACAGAATTTCGTGGTATCTCCCTATTGCCGACACGCATAGATTCCAACAATCTCAACCTTACTGCCTGTCCGTCCGTTATGGTCTGGTTGCCGTGGATGCAGGCAGAAATCGTGTTTTTGTCGGAAACACCACCTCTTCCGATGGCGGTATTGAATATTGCCGAAGCCTTTTCCGAGTAAGAGGCGACAAACTCCTCGTTACTCATGGAGCGGGTCAAAGACGAGACCACATGCCTTTGCACTTGCCTTACAGGGGAAACCTTGGCTTTCTTGCCCTTGGTGACAGCTTCCTTGTTTTCCTCTGTTGCAGTTTCTGCCGATGAAGGACTTGCCGCATTGGTATTTCCACCAGGCATGTACTTTGCCGCAAGTTGGTAGGACTTCTCCATAAGGGCGACTTGCTCGTCCATATTGGAACGCTTGTTTTCCTGCTGCATCATGCTTGCCTCCAGCTCGTCAAGACGTTTCCTCAACTCAGCATCTTCGCTGCTTCCCCCTTGCTGTGGCTGTTCATAGAAACCGCCCAAGGTCGTGTTCAAGGTTTGGTATGCCTCGGCAGACGAGCGGATGGCATCCGCCTCCTGTCTTTCCGCTTTTGTTGGCTGCTGCCCAGACTGCATCAGGTCAAAGTCCTTTTCTTGCCGTGTAGCAGTCGAATCAATGCCTGGCATGTACTCACCAAGAGTGTTCATTACTCTGCTTTTTTCCTTTTGCTTATTGGCAAGATTCTCCTTGGAGTATGCCTTGCGCTTGTCTGCCTCCACATCTGTCTTCTCCGCATCAGGCATTTCCATGTTGAATCCCTTGCTGCCTTTCTCACCCTCTGATGCAGACGGCTTGAAGATAAGCCATAGCACCAGACCGCAGACGAGGCACATGCATGGTATGGCAATCATCTTGTTACGCTTGATACGCTGTTCCTCTGTCAAAGGCTTCTTTTCCTTTGGAGCCTTATCCGGCTCCACCTTGTCATTCTTCTCCTTCTCCATGTGTCAATTCATCTTGGTTGGTCACTTGCTGCCCCTTGTCGGTAGGCAACTTTACACTCTCAATGTGCTCAACCTCTATATTAGAGGTCTTGCCGTTTCCAAAGTTGATGATGGCTGAACCTATCATGTAAAGGCTACAGAGGGCAAACAAGCTGAACATGACGAGCACGACTTTCAGTCTCACCCTTGGCGGAAGGGAATCCAGCCTGTCACGCAGTCTTCCCTTCATACCATTCACCTTTTCTTGGATTGTCTTAATCGGATTTTCCATTCTTGCTATTTTTATCGTTCTACTGTACTGATGTCCCTGTTCTCCACAATGGTGAAACCTTCAATTGTAAAACCATTCGGGTTGTCGTCGGAGCGTGTGGCATTCACCAACCTGCATACGGTGACAAGACTTCTCTCCGTCACGTTGCTCTCTCGGAGTATCACCTGCCGTGCGTAGGTCTTGGCTTGATAAGGGTAGTTATCAAAGTTACAGACCACGCTGTCAACTTGCAGCGACTGGTTGATGTTTCCCGCAATAAGTCGGTTATAAAAACCTTTCTCCGCAAAGTCCTGGTAATAGTTGTATGCGCTCTTGTCTGCCAGCAGCAAGGCTCGTTTCACGTTGTGCTCGATGGCGCTCTTTTCGGGAGATAGCGTAAAGAACAGCTCATGAAAGCGTCTCACGTGTTCCCTTGCCTCGGCAGGTCTGTTCTGTGAGAGGTCTTGCGAGAGGGCGAGCATCAGCGACTTGCCTCCGTCAAGGATGTATATCTTCTCGCGTTGCTTCTCCGCAAATCTGAATGCGAACACCACCGAACATATTGCAACAACAGCGCAACCGATGACGAGGACGATGCAGAACAGGCGTATCTGCCTGAACGAGGTCTCGATATTCTTCAATGACTTGAATTCCATTTTTCTTTTCGTTGTATTGTTCATGAATGACTATATTTTCTTAAATCTGCTCTTGATGAGCCTTCCAGCACGTCCTGCCACATTTCCAGCCGTTGCTCCTGCAATGCTTCCGCCCAGTGAGCCTGCCGTGTTCACGTTCCGGTTGTAGTTGCCGATGCCGCCACCTGCCTGTATGATCCAGCCTGCCACGGTCGGTATGGTGAAGTAACCGATGATTCCGATGATGAGGAAAACGATGTAAACACCGTTGCTTGCCTCAATGGAAAAGTTCGGGTCGTTCTGCAATGCCTCGATGTCGTTTTGCAGCATCAGCACCTGTATCTTGGCAAGGATGGTACTGAACAAGTCCGAAACGGGTAGCCAGAGATAAATCTGTATGTACCTGCAGAACCATTGCGTCAGCGTGGACTGGAATCCGTCCCATACCGATATGGCGAAACAAAGCGGACCGAGGATGGACAGGACGATGAGGAAGAATGTCCTCAGCACGTCTATGACCAATGCGGCGGCTTGGAACAGCAGCTCCAGCAGTTCACGAAAGAAATCACGGATGCTCTTTTTCATGCTGTACATGCCACGCTCCACATACATTCCCGCCATTGTCACCACGTCGCCGGGTGACCAGCCGAGTTCGTCAAGCTGCTTGTCAAACTCCTCGTTGCTCACAAGGTATGCAGTTTCCGGATTGCGTTTCATCGCCTCATACTCCAGCTTGTCTTTCTGCGCCCGGTATTCATTCATGTCGAAGGTCTGTGTCTCCAGCATGGAATGTGTACCTTGCACAATGGGACTCATCACGCTGTTGAGCGTTCCGAGTACGATGGTCGGGAAGAACATGATGGCAAGTCCGATGGCAAACGGACGGAGCAGCGGAAATACGTCTATCGGCTCTGCTCTTGACAGTGACTGCCAAACCCTCAGGGCGACATAGAACAGCGCCCCAAGTCCTGCAAGTCCCTTGGCGATGTCCGTCATGTCGGAGCACAGCGGCATCATCTCGTCATACAGGGAACGCAGTATCTGGTGAAGATTCTCGAAATCCATAGGCTACCAGTATTTCTCGTTTGACTTGCCGTAGAGTCCCATGATGCGGTCAAGGTCGTTTTTCTTCTTGGCACGCAGATAACTCACGGAAATGTTCTTGTTGGTGTAGTAGCTCACGAGATTGCGGTAACGCTTCATCTTCGAGTAGCAGCGTTCCACCACGTCCATTCGCTCCTTGTCCGTCATGGAAAGGGTCGTGATGTTCACCACGTTCTTCAACTCAGTCAGCACATCGTTGCTTTCCTCCAACAGTTTGGTATAACCGAAGCCGATGGCGGAGAGTTCCTCCACGGAGAAATTGTCATCGTGCATCATCTTCTGGTAGTTGTTGATGTAGATGTCCGTGATGTCACCCACCATGAGGATGGTCTGCTGCACCTTGCGTGCGTCCTTGACGAGGTTGTTCACCGACTTCAGCGCATCGTAGTACTTCTTGCCCTGCTCGTAAATCTTCACGGTCTCCTTGAAGTTGTTGATCATGTTCTGAGCCGTCGAAGACGTGTGGACAATGTTGTTGGACGAGTTGATGATACTCTGCGCAATGTTGGTAGGATCTATGACAGACCACTGTGCGCTTGCCTTTCCCGCCATCAGCAGGAACAGGCAGATTGTCATGATTACTTTTGTTCTCATTTTTACTTTTGGATTAAGTGGATAATGAATTTCATTTGTTCTCTTGTTTGTCCTCTGCAAGCTGCCGGATGGCGGCTTCCATGTCACCACCGAGTTTCTCCGCCAATGCCCTCACCTCCAGTTTCTCACTTTCCTCAGTCGTATAGGCGAGATATTCCTGCGTGGACACTTCTGTGGCATATACTGCCGACTGCGTTCCTCCGAGTCCTATCCATACTTCCTTGTAGAGACGTGACGGGTCGTTGGACTGGTTGATGGAGAGAATCTGCGACTTCTCCTTTTCCGTCAATCCGAGCAATGCCTGTATCTGCTCGAACTTGTTCATGAACTTCCTCTGGTCAAGGAGTATCTTGCAGTCTGAGTTGTTGATGATACTGTCCTTCACGATAGCGGAGGATATGATGTCCTCTACTTCCTGGGTTACCACAACCGCCTCACCGAAGAACTTTCTGACCGTCTTATAGAGATACTTGATATAGGACGCCATGTTTGCCGAAGCTATCGCTTTCCATGCTTCTTCTATCACTATCATCTTGCGGATGCCTTTCAGGCGGCGCATCTTGTTGATGAACAGCTCCATGATGATGATGGTCGTGACCGGGAACAGGATTGGATGGTCCTTGATGGAATCAATCTCGAAAACGATGAACCGCTTGTGCAGCAGGTCAAGCTCCTTGTCGGAGTTAAGCAGATAGTCGTACTCACCACTCTTGTAGTAAGGTTCCAGCACGTTGAGAAATCCGTCTATATCAAAATCTTTCTCACGGACTTTCTTTTCTTCCAGTACCTTGCGGTATTCCGTTCCCACAAACTCATAGAAGGTATTGAAGCACGGCACGATGTCGCTTTCCTCTTTCAGTTTACCGATGTAGAGCGACACGGCATTTGACAAGGCAACCTCTTCCGCTCGTGTGGCAGGCTCGTTGTCCTTCTTCCAAAGTGTCAGGAGCAAAGTCTTGATGCTCTCACGCTTCTCGATGTCAAAGACCTTATCCTCGGTGAAGAACGGATTGAATGAGATGGGACTCTCATCCGTATAGGTATAGTAGATACCATCCTTTCCACCTGTCTTTCTGTTGATTATCTCGCAGAGTCCCTGGTAGGAATTTCCCGTATCCACCAAGACCACATGCGTGCCTTGCTCGTAATACTGTCTGACGAGGTGGTTCATGAAGAACGACTTTCCACTTCCCGATGGTCCGAGCACGAACTTGTTGCGGTTGGTTGTCACGCCTTTTCTCATCGGCAGGTCAGAGATGTCAATGTGCAGCGGCTTACCACTGATGCGGTCTGCCATCTTGATGCCGAACGGTGAGGGAGAATCCATATAGTTGGTTTCCTCCGTGAAGAGGCACACTGACTGCTCAATGAAGGTATGGAAACTCTCCTCTGACGGGAAATCCCCCTCGTTGCCGGGTATCGCTGCCCAGAAAAGTGTCGGACAATCCACCGTATTGTGGCGTGGCACACATTCCATGCTTGCCAACTGACTGCCTACGTCGTTGCGAAGATGCTTCAACTCTTCCATATCCTCGCCCCATGCCATAACATTGAAATGGGCACGGACAGACTGCAAGCCTTGTGAGTGAGCCTCGTTCAGATACTCGTCAATCCATTCCTTGTTGATGGCGTTCTGTCGGCTGTACCTTGACAGCGAGTGCATGTTACGTGCGGTCTTCTCGAACTTCTGCAAGGTCTCGTCACTGTTGTCTATGAAGACATACTGGTTATAGATATGATTGCAGGACAACAGCAAGCCAACTGGAGCGGCAAAAGATAGTCGGCAGTCACTTCGATCAGTGGACAATCGCTCAAAGCGGTTGTCCGTAGATACTTCCGTTGGCAGGTCTTCCGTTTGCGACAAGGTATGAAGGCATAGGTGTTTGTTTCCGATACGCATACCACTTGCAGACAATTCCATATCCTCCAAACATTGCACGTTCTCCGTGGAGAGCGATAGGTACTTGCCTACAAGTCCCATTGTCCGTTCCGTGCCTGTGATTTCATCATCAGCCAACTTTCGCAATGATATATAACCACTGTCGTTGATGATTCTTGCGAACTGCTCCACGGCATCGAGGAATCTTGCTACCGTTTCCTTGTCCTTGATTTCCTTGGGGATGATATGCCCACGGCACAAGGTGGAAAAATTGCTTTGGTGTGCCATACGCTCCTTGGTGGTCTTGGTGAGGAACAGGTAACACTGGTGATGCAGGTAAGGACGCTCATTGAAGTGTCTCTCGTAGCTTCTTGACAGAAAGCTCATATCGCTATTCTGCAAGTCCGGCGCATAGTTCTCTTTCACGAACCAGTCCTGCTTGTGTACGATGCTGTAGTCTGGCAGCACCTTGATAGCCTTGCACCATGCGGCATGTACCGACTCATACTCCTGCGATGTTACCGTGAAGATTTCGGGGAGCGTCACCTCGTAGGCGACCGTGATGTCGCTATTCTTGGAGATAATGCAGCCTTGCTCCACGGCAAGCAACGGGAACTTGCTTTCAAGGGTGCTTGATTTTCTGATATTTCTCATTCTTCTTTCTTTTTATGTTTGAACATTCGGTTTGTTTTCCTTCGGTTGAGGATATAGCGTGGATGGCTCTTGGCGGCAAGGAGCTTCATCAGTCCATGCTCTCCGTACTTGTTGTTCAGGTGGAATGTTCCCCATACAAGCAATGATCCGAGCGTGAGACCCAAGCCGATGCAGACCAATTGATCCGCACCAGCCATATAGAGGACTACCACAAGGAAGAAGACGGCAAGCAGTCCACCTGCGAAGATGAAGAGGTACTGTGCCTTCAGTCCCTTGAACTCAACCGAATGACCGATGCCCTTGTTGATTGGGTAGTCAGCCATAACTCTTATACCTTATTATATTATAGGAAGAACGAGCGGAGGATGGTTGCACTCACGATGAGGAAGATGCAGGCTCCGAACCAGCTTGCGGCAGTCTTGCTCGTGTCCGGGTCGCCTGACGAGAACTTGCCATACACCTTGATGCCTCCGATGAGACCCACCACGGCACCGATGGCGTAGATGAGCTTCGTGCCCGGGTCGAAGTAGGAGGTCACCATACTTGTTGCCTCGTTGATACCTGCAAGTCCGTTGCCTTGCGCGAATGTCTGTGATACGGCTGCGAAAATCATCGCAGCAAGAAGAATGATTCTGTTTTTCTTGTTCATAAATCGTTTTTTTCTGTGCCTTGGGGATTGGATGATCCCGGCTGGCGGTTGATACTTTTGTTTACTCATGCGGCATGATGCCGACTTGTGGATTCAGTGGCGAGCTGAGATTTTAGCCGTAGTCTTTCTTTTTCATTGGTGTACTGTCTTGTTGTTAGATGCGATATGCCTTGAGTCCTTCATCAAACGCAGCCTTTATTTCGGCATTGTGGATGTTGAAGTGCTCGTTGATGATATTCTCGATGAAACTTGCCATGGAAACCTGTCCTTTGCCTACGACACTGACAAACTTCATTACTCGCTCATGAGTTTCCTCACTGATGCTTACCTGTCTGCCAAGTCTTGCAGTAAAGCCTGCATCCGTCATGAACTTGCCGATGTACCCATTTCTGTTGTTGGTACTTGACGACATGGTTACATTCACTATGGACTGAACACAGATGTGCTCCTTAGTCCCGTTGTTCTTTCTTGCTTTTTTCATAATTCTCATTTTTATTGTTATACAAAATCTCTGATATTGAAATCCTTGAAGTCTTCTGGTACAACAAGTTTCTTCTTTTTGATAGCTTTTGTTGCTTTTTCTGATGTAGGCTTGATGGTGGAAACGCTCGACATGTGCAATTCCATCAACGCATTCATTCTGCGTTTGATCTGCTTGGAACGTTCCGCTATCATGTTGAAAAGTTCATTGCCTTCCATTTCAATAAACACCTTGCCAGCATGAGCACATTCTTCGTTTGTGGCATTCGGCTTGCTTGCTGTTTCAACAGCCTTGTCTATCTCCTCAAAGCTATTGCCACTTGCTTGTTCAACAACAGGCTCTTCTTCTGATTCATCGTATTTCACGTCAACATCCTCAATACGTGTATCTGTGAAAACTTCATCCAACTTATTGTCAGGAATACGGGCGGACTTCACCAAAGATTGATCATCCTCGAATGTAACCTCATTTTCCCTTATTGTTTCACCATCATCCTCCCGTTTAATTTGCACAGGTTCGCTTGGGACTTTTTTCGGTGAGACAGTATAGGTGTGTCTGACAATGAAGTCATCAGCAGGAATAGGCGGACTTTCCTTAGGTGCCACATTAGTCTTTTCTATTCTCAACTTGCTTCTAAGCCAGATGTCGGCATCAAATACCAAGACTGCTATACTCCACATAAAATACAGGAGTACAATTATCAATAACATTATTTCCATATTACCACATGATTATATCCTTGTTATTCTTCTTATACACCTCTTTGATAACTTCCCCATACTTTTGGAAATGTTCTGTCAGCACATGGTCTATATAGCCCGACAAAGACATATCCTCACGGTTAATGACAGACACGAGGCGCATGATGGTTTCATGATACTCCTTTCGGATGTATGTCATCTTGCCAGAACGAGCTGGATTCTCAGACCTGCGAATATACCTTTCTTGGTATTCATCCATGAGAGATGAAGTACCCTTGGAAGGCATTGCTTCTTTTTGTTTACTTACCTCGCTCTTTAGTGCCTCCTTCTGTATAGGTTCTTCCGTTGAAGCCCTGCTTGGTGGCATGTGTGGGCGGAATGAGTTTCTGAACTCTTCCGAGTCAATGTTTACTTTTAAATTCTTTGCCATACACATTACTTCTTGATAATGGATAATATTTCGTCAGCCAATTTCTCTATGTTGCTGCCCTTTATCAGTTGCTTGTCGGGAGGTAGAATCGTAGAGCGAAAGACAACCTTGTTACCATCCTCTGCACATTCCTTTCTGAAACGCTTACTGTCTGGGATGTAGGTGTTCAACACAGACAATCCCAATCCGTCCATCACACAACCAGCTTTCTCGTAGAGGTTTGTTTTCTCTCTTGCATCAACCATGTTCCAAAGCATATTCAGTTCCTTAATATTTGTCTTGCCGACGCTGATGAACATATCGTTCAACTGACTGGCGAACATGATGGAACTTCTTAACACAACATTGTCTGCTGTAATCGGACAAAAGATGTAGTCCATCGTGGCAATGGTCTCTATGACACCGAGGTTGTCAATCGTTCCTGCGAGGTCAAAGAAGATGAAGTCTGGCGGTGTGTCCATTTCCAAGAAAGGCTTTACTGTTTCCACAGCCTCGTCGGGACGACTCTCCACGATTGGATAGGCAGGCTTGCCTGTTCTTCTCATCATCTCATGCGTCTGTCTCAACAGATACTCATTACTCTCGATGTTCTGCATGTCACGCTCTCTCATGTCCTTGATGCTGAACTGTGGAAAATCACAGTCAACCACCACGACATCGTAACCTCTGACATAATAAAGGTAACTTGCCATCAACACCGTTAGTGTTGTCTTGCCAGCTCCTCCCTTTTGGGTGGAGAAGGCGATGAATGTTGGTTCTTTCTTCATGTTTGTCTTTTTATGAGTTATACATCTTGTTTGTTATAATGCGGTATTGCATTTTTATTTGCGATACATCCTACATGCTATGGTGCAAATCTATGAGCCATGAGGCTTGCAAGTGATATTATATGTTATGCAACTTTCGTATCAGTTATATTGTTTTTATGCTTGCTATATGGCTTTTATATATGTCATGCTTCATAACTGTTCTATAGCCAGTCTGTATGTCATGCCACATTTGTGCATACTTATATTACATTTTACATATCAAGCATTTTGCATGTCAAACGTTTTATCATATTACATGTAATACGTTTTATATGACTGCATTGGAGCATCTGAATATGCCGTCTGTTTTGCATCATTCAAGACATGTATGTCTGTCATTCACGCTGCAAAGTAACAACGAAAAATCCGAAAAACAATGGTTTTCAAATCCTGTGGCAGCATGTTGCCGATAGTTGCAGTGGTT
>OKUO01000208.1_pt1 | contig 24485 bp, 16 predicted proteins | sample 1606481 | NCBI WGS metagenome assembly OKUO01 (sample SAMEA3882503, study PRJEB24775) | human gut metagenome | biome: human-associated habitat; feature: intestine environment; material: feces | place: Netherlands | collected 2009/2010
CTCGCTGAGCGGCAGCAAAAGATAAACTTACAGCACGATCGCGATCCACGCAACCCGGACCGCATGAACAACGCGCGAACCGTTGGAAATCCAACGTTCCATCGGCGTGTCGAAACTTGACAAACCAGGCCCGACCAACCCCGCAACCACCGAAACCATCCCCGCAATCGCCCATTCCATCCCCGCAAATCCGCAATCGCATCCGCATTTTGTAACCGCAAAACGGCGTTACGGGTAACAAAAGCCGGAAGGGAAAGCCAAAACGGGACGGTCACGGGAAGAAGAACCAGGAAACTGCGACACGAATCGCAAATGCTACCAGCGGCGCCCGCAATGCTTGCCACCGATGCCAGACTTGCCATTCGCACCCCACGGACCACGGCCTTCGCCATGCAATACACCCAAGTGATGTTTCATGGCAACCAGCATGATATGCGTATCTTCCAAACCGAGGTGGCGCTCCGACTTGCTTTCATCGAGCGCGCCCTGCCGCTTGGCGTATGCGTCCAACGTGTTATTGCCGTACGGATGCTCGTCGTCCGGAATTGACCCTTCATCCCAACGGCGGCTCATCGGCAACGTGTCGATAATCGTAATCTTGCCCGCACGGTAGCTTTCCGCATATCCAGCCACATTCAACATGAAGAAGCTATGTTCGAAACGAGCGTTGTGCGCTACGTACGGTTGCTGCTCCAATCGCTGCAGCAAACCGATTTGAGCCTCCGGCCACTCATCGAACAGGCGGAAGCCGGACGCACGATCACGTACATCGATACCGGTCAAATCGAGAATCAGCGGATTACCGAGCGTCGCGTTCTCGGCAGGAACGCCGAACGACAGACGCGACTGACCATACGCATCGCCCGTTTCGTAATAACTCTGCTCGTATTGGTATCCAGTAGGTGCGGCAGCAGGGCGAGGGGAAATCATGTTCATATATTCAAAGCCGACGTCGATGATGTACACACGCGCCGGGTCAGTACCGGTGGTTTCGATGTCGATTCCCATGACATTGTCCACATCGCGTCCAGGAAGATAAGCGTCACGCCAATCCGATTTGCGGTATTCAGCCATCCGACGCAACTGCGCCGATTCAGCGGATTTCGTTTCCGAACCGTAATCAAACAACGTGGAGCCGCCCGGACTGGTTACTCCACTCAGGTTCGCACGCGACATGGCATAGTCACTGGCTCGCTTCTGACTTTTCTCTGCGGCACGACGGGCGGCGCGGCCGTTAACGATGTCAGCGGTTCGATCCTGAATATCATCCAACGCCACTCCCCCGGAAGCCAAAGCCGAACCGGGCAGCAGCACCGGAACCGTCACGCGCTCACGTCGTTCCTCGGTGACCGTCCACAATCCCATCGCCACGCCAATCTGTCGCAGAACAGCGATTTCGTCGCACAACCGACGGTTCGCGTAAGCAAGCGCGCGCGGCAGCCGATAGGAAGCGATAAGTCGGTCGTAATCCATCATGAACGTGCTGTTGCACTGCGCGATGGTCGGTTCGAGCCGATCTCGAATCGCAAGATCATCTTTCAACAGGGCGTGCAGCTGCGGGGCGGAAAGTTGCGGCGACGAGGACCGCAGCATTGCCAACAAATCAACGTGCTGTCTTGTGGCGGCACCAATGCCGTTACGCAGGTCAAGGGAAGACACCCATCGCCAGTCGATCGGCTGGTTGTCGGCGTCATTCGGCATCGATGCCGACCATTGTTCGATGTCCTGCTTCGCGTCATCCAGCCAGGAAAGATTCATCGTCGATTCGTTCATACCTGCCCATCGTAGCCGATACCCACCTTCAGCGTGTAAGAATGTGCAACAAACCAACGTGCGCATTCCTCTTTGTGAGAACACAACCATGCGAGTTCGAATGACGGTGTTCATTACGAAACCGCGCGCGGATACATCCATGCGAAACGGTTGCCATACGAATTTTCACATAGCGCAAATGTGACCATTTCCCAGCAAAAATCCAGAATCGACTTTCATTTTTGAATCCCGGAACGCAATAAACGTTCCAAATCAACGAAAGGAACTGCAATGTCAGAAACACATTCCACCACTGAAAACAACAATTCGCATTGCTGCGACAACACCTGCGGCAATGCCGACGACCGCGTTGTTCCTGACAGCGTGGAAATCAATCCGCTGTTCGCCCGTCCGAAGGAAGCCCAGGCGTTCTCGAAATTTACCATTCCACAGAAGGGTAGTCTGCCGGAAACCGCCTACCAAGTGGTGCATGACGAGGCCATGCTGGATGGCAACGCGCGACTCAATCTTGCAACTTTTGTGAGCACGTGGATGGACGATCATGCGAACCGCCTGTACATGGAGGCGGCCGACAAGAACATGATCGACAAAGACGAGTACCCGAAAACCGCCGAAGTCGAATCGCGCTGCTGGCACATGCTCGCCGATCTATGGCATGCGCCCGATCCAATGAATGCCATCGGAACCTCCACCATCGGCTCGTCGGAAGCTTGCATGCTGGGCGGACTCGCGTTGAAGCGCCGTTGGAAGGAAGCCCGCGAAAAGGCCGACCTGCCGACCGATCGTCCGAATCTGGTGATGAGCAGCGCCGTGCAGGTGTGCTGGGAGAAGTTCTGCAACTATTTCGACGTGGAACCACGCTATGTGCCGATTTCCGAGGACCACAAAGTGCTCGACGGCCATGATCTCGACAAGTATGTCGATGAGAACACCATCGGCGTGGTGGCCATCATGGGCGTGACCTATACGGGTATGTATGAGCCGGTCGAACAGATCAGCGAAGCACTGGACCGCATCGAGGAGCGCACCGGACTTGATGTGCGCATCCATGTGGACGGCGCTTCGGGAGGTATGATCGCACCATTCATCCAGCCGGACCTCGCATGGGACTTCCGCGTCAAGCGCGTCTACTCCATCAGCACCTCCGGTCACAAGTACGGTCTGGTCTACCCCGGTTTGGGATGGATCGTATGGCGCGAAACCGCTGACCTGCCGGAAAGCCTTATTTTCAAGGTGAGTTATCTCGGCGGCGAAATGCCGACTTTCGCACTGAACTTCTCCCGTCCGGGCGCACAGGTACTGCTGCAGTACTACATGTTCCTGCGTTTGGGATTCGACGGGTATCGAAGGGTGCAGCAGACTTCGCATGATGTGGCGAAATATCTGTCGGGCGAGATCGAGCAGATGGATGATTTTACGCTGTGGAACGACGGTTCCGACATTCCGGTGTTCGCATGGATGCTCAACGACAAGCCGGATCGCAAGTGGAATCTGTACGATCTGCAGGATCGGCTGCGCATGAAGGGATGGCTGGTGCCGGCTTATCCGATGCCGGTGGATCTGACGCAGGTGACCGTGTAGCGCATTGTGGTGCGTAACGGTTTCAGCCACGATATGGCCGAAGCGTTCATCAAAGATTTGAAGTCGTGTGTGAAGTATCTGGACGGACTGCGTTCACCAATGCCAAGCGAGGCTCGTGCATCCGGATTCCACCACTGATATTTCGCGGTCATTCCACGAATTCCATCGTTTCCCGCATTAAGGAAATTCATGTTCATTCCCACAACGATTATGTTTACGAAAGCTGGCTGCAATGACAGTTCATATGAAAAAGCCGCTTGCTGTGGTAGCGCACGATGCAAGCGCAGCTGCACATCCCGGGTCCGCACGTTCCACGACGAACGCTGCGACGGCACCGACAACAACGCCACGCAATCCGTCTGCCGTCGCAGGAAACCGCAATCGTACGGGCATACCTGCGCATGCCGGGGCGAATAGAGGGAACGGCGCTGACGGGCACGGCGCAATCGCAAGCACGGCAACCGTTGCCAATAAAACCGGCAAAACCATGATGACAGTCAGCCAACTGGCGATGTTGACCGTGGTGGCGGTGGCCTCGCTACGCTCTCTGCCGGCCATGGCCGATTATGGTCTCGCTTCCATTCTGCTGTATCTCATTCCGGCGGTCGTTTTCCTGGTGCCGACCGCGCTGGTGGCTGCCGAACTGGCCACCGGCTGGAAAGGTGGCGTGTACGTGTGGGTGCGTGAGGCGTTCGGCAATCGCATCGGATTTCTCGCCATTTGGCTGCAGTGGATTCAGAATGTGGTGTGGTATCCGATACAGATTGCGTTCATCGCCGTCAGCCTGTCGTATGTGTTCGGCATGGGTGGCTTGGGCAATAATGGCGTATATGTGGCCGCGGTGATCATCGTGTTGTATTGGGCAAGCACGATGGTGGCGTTGCGCGGCGGCAATCTGTTCGCCAAGGTCGGGGCGATTTCGGGACTTATCGGCACGCTGTTTCCTGCGTTGCTGCTTATCGTCTTCGGCATTATCTGGCTGGCGATCGGTAAGCCAGTGCAGACCTCCCTGCACGCATCCGCGCTGCTTCCGCCGTGGACGGGCATCGCGTCGATTGTGCTAATCGTATCCAATGTGCTCGCCTACGCGGGTATGGAGGTCAATGCCGTGCATGCCAACGACTTGGAGCATCCGGGACGTCAATTCCCACGCGCCATTGCACTAGCGACCGCGCTGATTCTGCTGGTACTTGTGCTGCCGACTTTGGCAATCGCCTTTGCTGTGCCGCATCGTGAGCTGGGGCTCATCGACGGCATCAATCTGGCGTTCAGGGAGTTCTTCGACCATTTTGGCATGGGTTGGGGCACTCCGGTGATTTCGCTGCTCATCGCGCTAGGCGCGTTCGCTTCCGTGGTGGCTTGGATAGCTGGTCCTTCTCGCGGTTTGCTAGCGGCCGCCCGCACGGGACTGATGCCTCCCGCGCTGCAGAAGCGCAATGCCCACGACGTGCAGGAAGGCATTCTGATTCCGCAAGGCATTATCGTGACCGTGCTGGCGTTGCTGTTCGTGTTGATCCCCAATGGCAACACGGCTTTCGCGACGCTGGTGGATATGGCGACCGCGCTGTATCTGGTGATGTACATGTTGATGTTTGCCGCCGCGATTCGTCTGCGCGACACCCATCCAGAAGTCCGCCGCACGTATCGAGTTCCTGCGATTCGGTTGGTCGCGGGCGTCGGTTTCGTCGCTTCCGCCGCGGCATTCGTGTTGACTTTCGTGAGACCGGCTGGTTTCACCGGTTTGGATAGCGTTTCATATGCGATTCTTGTGGCTGTAGTCGTGCTTGTGCTCGGTTTACCGCCGCTGGTGTTGTATGGAATGCGCAAGCCTGGCTGGGATCTGCGTTCGGATGCCGAGCGGAACACGGATACGTACGATGTGCTAGTGAATCCGGAATACTGAAATATTGGAATATTTGGAATACTCATGTTTCGAACATTCCAATAATCCCGAATATGATGAATGCCTCCCAAGTGTTCGCCTGGGAGGCATTCATCGTTCTTGTCTCGTTCGTTTACGCGGTTACAGTTCGAAGCCGAGTTCGGCCGCCGCTTCGGTCGGTACCGGATCCTCGCACCAGAAATCCTCAAGGTTCTCATTGGTGGTCAGGCTTCGGATTTCGGCCTGGTCGATGTACAGTTCACCGCTCAAATGGTCGGTTTCATGCTGGAAGATGCGGGCCGGCCAGCCGTGCAGATGTTCCTCATGCTTGTTGCCGTCCTCATCCTGCCAACGGGCGGTGATGTCAAGCCAACGCTTGCGTACGGCCTGGTAACCGTCGAAGCTCAGGCAGCCTTCGTAGAAGCTGCGGGTTTCGGTGCCGATCGGCTCGTAGCTGGGGTTGATGATGGCGTGGAAGGGGAATTCCGCGGCTTCGCGCGGATCGCCATCGTCGCCTTCGCATACGTGGTCTTCGACGACGGCCAAAGCCAGACCGAGACCGATCTGGGTGGCTGCGAGGCCCACGCCCGGCGCTTCCAGCATGGTGGTGCGCATGGTGTCGATGAGCTTGTCAAGCGTTTTGCGGCTCAACTGGCCGTCGTAGGCGATGGTCTGCTGGCGTAATACCGGTTCGCCGGCCTGCACGATCGGCATGATTTTCTCTTTGCCGCCGGTTTTGATGAGCTTTTCGACCTCGCGGTTGAGTTCGAGGTCCACTTTCGAGTTGTGTCCGAACATGGGGCATATCTCCTTGCGGGCTCTTACAGGGTGAGTTCGTCGGCGACGACCTTGGCGAGGCGATCGCACACTTCGTCTGCCTGCTGCTGGGTTTCGGCTTCGGCCATGACGCGCACGAGCGGCTCGGTGCCGGACGGACGCAGCAGCACGCGGCCGGTGTCGCCCAGCAGCTTCTCTTCGCGTTCCACCGCGGCCTGCACCTTGGCGTTGGTCTTGGCGGCCATCTTGTCGACGTTCGGCACGTTGATGAGCGTCTGCGGCAGCTGCGGGAAGTCGGCGGCCAGTTCCTTCAGGCTCTTACCGGATTTGACGACCTCGTTGCACAGGGTGAGCGCGGTCAGGGTGCCGTCGCCGGTGGTGGCGAATTCGCGGTTGATCACGTGGCCGGACTGCTCGCCGCCGAGCGAATAATCGCCTCGCAGCATCTCTTCAAGCACGTAACGGTCGCCCACGTTGGTCTGCACGGTCTTGATGCCCATGGAACGCAGGGCCAACTTCAGACCGAGGTTGCTCATCACCGTCACGACGAGGGTGTCATGGTTGAGCTTGCCCGCGTTCTTCTTGGCGCGTGCCAGAATGCCCATGATCTGATCGCCGTTGACCATGTTGCCATCCTCATCCACGGCAAGGCAACGGTCGGCATCGCCATCGAAGGCAACGCCCATGACGGCGCCGGAGGCCTTGACCATGGCCTGCAGCTGCTCAGGATGGGTGGAGCCGGCGTTCTTGTTGATGTTGTAGCCGTCCGGCGACGCGTTGATGACGGTCACGTCGGCGCCGGCGCGGCGCAAGGCTTCCGGAGCGACCACGGACGTGGCGCCGTTCGCGCAATCGGCCACGATCTTCAGGCCCTTCAGCGGCGTCGGCTGCGACTTGTCCGGACCGACCGGCGCGATGGCGGAAACCAGATGGTCGATGTACAGGTTGGTTGCGGTGGCGGTGTCATGGCTGACACGACCCACGCCGGCGCCGGTAGGACGATCCCAATCCTGGCCGAGCACCGCTTCGATCTCGTCTTCCTTGGTGTCGGGCAGCTTGAAGCCGCCGCGGGCGAAGAACTTGATGCCGTTGTCGGGCATCGGATTGTGGGATGCGGAGATCACCGCGCCCATTTCCACGTTGAGCACGGACGTCAGGTATGCGACGCCCGGCGTCGGGATGATGCCGGCGTCGATCACGTCGAAGCCGCCGGCGGACATGCCAGCGGACAATGCGGCGGCAAGGAAATCGCCGGAAACTCGTGTATCACGACCGACCAGCGCACGGCGACGGCTTTCGAATTCGCTCCGCTCGTCATCGCCCAGCACACGCACCGCGGCGTCACCCAAATCAAGCGCCAGCTGTGCCGTCAAATCCCTATTCGCCAATCCTCGAACGCCGTCGGTTCCGAACATACGTGGCATGAGTCTCAAATCCTCGCTATCTGCAAACGATATTTCCGTGACCTATCGTACTCAACCGTGCCGCCGAAACCAGCAGGTGACGACGCAATCGCATAACACTTCACAATTCAAAGCATTTCACGGCGCGCAATGCCCTTTTCGTGTCGCACGACTTTGATTTCAAGGCGGAAAATCAAGTCGTGCGGCAACACTTGATAAAGAAATACCCCCTAACTATCATTTTCCGTTGAAAACCAGCGAAAAATAAGAGTTAGAGGGTATGAAAGCCAGCACGCTTGTCGCACAACTTTGAAAAATGCCTCCAAAATCAAATTCGTGCGACAGCCTTCGACGCAAAATGCCCTCTAATCCTTATTTTCAAGCGGAAACCGAGGATTAGGGGGCATAAATGCCGATATGCCCGTCGCATGACTTTGAAAATCGCACCCAAAATCAAAGTCGTGCGACGACATGACGGCTCTTAAGCGGGAACGTTCCTGTCGCCCCTGCTATCAGAGCGCGGCGTTGAAGTCGCGCACTTTCAGCGTGCGGTGAGAAGCCTCGACGTTGCCACGCACAATGCGCTGCAAGGCGTTGTCCGCGTCCTTATGGGAGGCGAGCCAGGCGTCGCCCAGCTCCACGAGCTTCGCCGGATCGGCATAGCCCGGATACAGGCCTTCGAGCAGCGCTTCAGCCATGTGGAAGGTCTTGTGCTCCCAAATCCAGTCGGCGACCTCGAAATACTTCTCGGCGTACGGTTCGGCCAAGTCGGCGCGCGGGGTGGCTGCGAAGCCACCGGCCACAGCCTCAAGCTGCATGTTGGTCAGCTCGTCGTTGTGCAGGGCCTCGTTCCAAGCCCATGCCTTCGCTTCGGCGGTACCGGCCACGGCGCGTGCGCCATAGGCGAACTCACGGTTCTCGGTGGTTTCGCGCTTGGCCAGTTCGGCGTCGATTCCCGCCTGGTCGATCGCGTTGACGGTGCTCAGCGCGTTGATGATGGTCCAGCGGAAGTTGTTGTCGATTTCCAGACCATCGAATGCCACGGAACCGTCGAGCAGGCCCTTCGCGTTGGCGACGAACGCCTCGTCGCCCGGCTCGCCGTAGCCCAGGTAGGCGGTGACGAGCTGGAACTGTTCGTCGGAGCCGGCCTTGGCCTGACCCGCCAGCTTGAACAGTTCGGCGGCCACATGCTTCACGATCTCGGCACGCTCTGCCGGAGCGGTGTAATGCCATGCGGTGGTGCTGACCTGTGCCAGCGCGTAACGGAAGGTGGTGGACTCGTGTTCGGTGGCGAGCGCGGCCAGCGAGGTGTCGATGAACTGGCGTGCCGGCAGTTCGCCGTCGCGGGTCATGTCCCACAGGGCGAGCCAGATCACGGAACGGGCGAGCGCGTCGTCGAAGCGGTACAGGTTGCTTGTCGCGAATGCGAGGCTCTTGTCGTCGAAACGCAGCTTCGTGTAGGTCAGGTCGTCGTCGTTCACCAGAATCAGCGACGGACGTGCCTTGCCGGCGGCAGCGTCGACGACCGTCAGTTCGCCGTCGACGTCCAGTTCGAAACGGTCGGTGCGCACGATCTTGCCGGTTTCCGGATCCTCGTTGTAGAAGCCGACGGCGAGACGGTGGGCGCGCAGCACGGGATGCTCGGCCGGAGCGGTCTGGCGCAGGGCGAGACGCTTGATGGTGCCGTCCTCGTTCTCTTCGACTTCGGTGGCGATGGTGTTGATGCCGGATTCCTCAAGCCACTGGGCGCTCCACGCCTTCAGGTCGCGGCCGGAAGTGAGTTCCAGTTCGGCGAGCAGGTCGGCGAGGGTGGCGTTGGAGTAGGCGTGCTTGTTGAGGTAGTTGTTGATGCCCTTGAAGAACTTCTCACGGCCCACGTAGTACACGAGCTGCTTCAGCACGGAGGCGCCCTTGGCGTAGGTGATGCCGTCGAAGTTGACGTAGGTGTCGTTGAGGTCGTTGATCGGGGCGACGATCGGGTGGGTGGTGCTCAGCTGGTCCTGATTCAACGCCCAGCTCTTTTCGCCGGAGCTGAAGGTTGCCCAGGCGTCCTTCCATTCGGTGGCTTCGGCGGTGGCGAGGGTGGACGTGAACTCGGCGAAGGATTCGTTGAGCCACAGGTCGTTCCACCACTTCATGGTCACGTAGTCGCCGAACCACATGTGGGCGAGCTCGTGCAGCACGGTGACCACACGGCGTTCCGCATAGGCGTCGGTGACCTTGGATTCGAACACGTACTGGTCGCGGATGGTGACCATGCCGATGTTCTCCATGGCGCCGGCGTTGTATTCCGGCACGTAGATCTGGTCGAACTTGGCGTACGGGTACGGCACGCCCCAGGTCTTGGCGTAGAAGGCGAAGCCTTTCTTGGTGATGTCGAACAGGTAGTCGACGTCCTTGCTGAAGGCCTTGGCGAGCGCCTGGCGGCAGTACATGGCCATCGGCACGGTGCGGCCGTCCTCATTGGCGTATTCGGTGTGCCATTCGGCGTACGGTCCGGCGCAGATGGCGGTGAGGTAGGAGCTCATGGTCGGGGTCGGTTCGAACACCCACAGCTTGGTGGTTTCGGCGGCGTGATCGCCGAGCGTGCCTTCCTCGGTGACGGTTTCGTTGTCGGTCACGGAGGCGGTGGGCATGTTGGACGTGACGATCCAGGATTTGGCTGCGAGCACGGAGAAGTCGAACACGGCCTTCAGATCAGGCTGGTCGAACACGGCGTAGACGCGGCGGGCGTCCGGCACTTCGAACTGGGTGTACAGGTAGACGTTGCCGTCGGACGGGTCGACGCTGCGGTGCAGGCCTTCGCCGGTGTTGGAGTACTGGCACATCGCCTTGACGGTGACCTCGTTGTGCTCCTTGAGGTTCTTCAGCTCGATGCGGCTGTCCACGTACGCTTCAGCCGGGTCGAGGGTTTCGCCGTTGAGGATGATTTCGCTGACTTCGTTGGCGATGAGGTCAAGGAAGCTTGACTCCCCCGGCTTCGCGTCGAAGGTGATGGTGGTTTCGGAGCCGAAATCCTTGGCTCCGCGGGTCAGGTCAAGCTTGACCGTGTAATGGATTGGCGCGGCGATGATGCTTTTGCGTTCTTCCGCTTCGATTCGGGTGAGGTTTGCTCCTGGCATGTCACTCCTTCTTTCTGGTAACAGAAGGCGGCGCGATCAGTTGTGCCGATCACGTCGCCTTGATTCAATTTATGGTAAATTTACGGCTTATTTCGCGGCGTTCAGTCCCATCGCGTCATCCACGTCCTGCGCGATGTCGGCGATGACGGGGACGATCATCGGCTTGCGGTGCAGCTGTCGTGCCACCCAGCCGCCGAGCGTGCGTCGCATGATCTGCTGCAGCTTGTAGGTGTCGCGCGTGCCCTGCATCATCGCGTCCTGCAGCTGCTCGACGATCTGGTGACGGACCTTGTCGAACTCGCTTTCGTCTTCCGCGACCGCGTTGAGGTAGATCTTCGGGCCGGTGATAACATCCGCGGTTTCGGTGTCGACGACCACGAAGCTGGACACGAAGCCTTCGGTGCCGAGGATGCGGCGCTTCTCGAGTTCTTCGTCGGTCAGTTCGCCGACGGAATCGCCATCGACGTAGACGTAGCCGCACGGCACGGAGCCGACGACCGCGGCCTGGCCGTGGTACAGGTCGACGACGTCGCCGTCTTCGGCCAGCACGACGTTCTGCGGATCGACGCCGGTCTTGACGGCGATCATGCCGTTGGCCACCAAGTGGCGGTTTTCGCCGTGGATAGGCATGGCGCACTTCGGCTTGACGATGTTGTACATGTACAGCAGCTCGCCTTCGTTGCAGTGGCCGGAGACGTGCACGGCGGCGTTGTCTCGGTTGACCACGCGGGCTCCGAGCTGCACGAGCTTGTTGATGACCTTGTAGACGCCATGCTCGTTACCTGGGATCAGGGAGCTGGCGAGGATCACCGTGTCGAACTCGTTGATGGTGATGTCGCGGTGGTTGCCGTCGGCGATGCGGCCGAGCGCGGCCATCGGCTCGCCCTGGGAGCCGGTGCACATGTAGACGAGCTTGTCGTCCTGCACGTCATGGGCCTGCTTCAGGTCGATGACGGTGTCCTCGGGCAGACGCAGGTAGCCCAGATCTGCTGCGATGGACATGTTGCGGACCATGGAACGTCCGACGAACACGACCTTGCGGCCGTACTTGTGGGCCGCGTCGACGACCTGCTGCACGCGGTGCACGTGGCTGGAGAAGCTGGCCACGATGATCTTGCGCGTGGCCTGTGCGAACGCCTGGTCGAGCGCCGGACCGATGGAGGTCTCCGGCTTGACGAAGCCCGGGACCTCGGCGTTGGTGGAGTCCATCATCAGGAGGTCCACGCCCTTTTCGCCGAGCTTGCCGAATTCCACCAGATCGGTGATGCGGTGGTCGAGCGGCAGCTGGTCGAGCTTGATGTCGCCGGTGTCGATAAGCGAGCCGGCGGGGGTCTGCACGAACACGGCGAGCGCGTCCGGAATGGAGTGCGTGACGTTCACGAATTCCAGGTTGAACGGGCCGACCTTGAGCTTGTCGCGTCCCTTGACCTCGACGAGCGTCGGGTTGATGCGGTGTTCCTTGCACTTGGCCTCAACGAAGGCGAGGGTGAGCTTGGAGCCGATCAGCGGAATGTCCGGGCGGAGCTTGAGCAGGTACGGCACGCCACCGATGTGGTCTTCGTGGCCGTGGGTGAGCACGAGCGCCTCGACCTTGTCGAGACGGTCCTTGATGTAGTGGAAGTCAGGCAGGATGAGGTCCACGCCCGGCTGCTCCTCTTCCGGGAAGAGCACGCCGCAGTCGATGAGCAGGATATGCCCGTTGTATTCGACCACGTTCATGTTGCGGCCGATCTCACCCAGACCGCCGAGCGGCACGATACGCATGGAGCCCTTGCGGTACTTCGGCGGGGCGATCAGCACTTCGTCCTGCTGGGGCGCGGTGGATTGCGGCGCGGAATGCGACGGGCGACGGTTCGAACCGTTGCCGCCACGGGATCCACGGGAGCCGCCGTTGCGCGAGCCACCGTTGCCACGGCTGCGGGTGGAGGACTTGGCCTTCTTGATGGCGGTCTTCTCGGACTTCGCGGCCTTGGTGGTCTTGGATGCCTTGACTGCGGTTTCAGTGCGCTTGGCAGCCTTGCTGCCGCGCTTGTGTGTTGTTGTCTTTGTGGTTTCTTCTGTAGCCATTTCCTAGTTGGATTTCTATTACTAATTGTCTCCGCCTATGCGGAAACGAGGAATTTGGGTGCCTGCCGGCGTTCATGCGCGACAGGCCAGTCGCATCATGCGATTCGGTTCACAGCAGTCCCGCGGCGCGCATGCCCTTTTCCGCGCGCACGAGTTCCGCTTCGCCCGGACCGACGTTCGGCAGGCGCATTTCGGTGGAGTCGAGGATTCCACGCACCTTCAGCGAGGCCTTGGCCATCACGGCCTGGAAGCCATTGCCGTTCATCGCTTCGACGAGCGGCGCCAGCTGCACGGAGATGCGCTGCGCTTCGTGGATATCGCCACGATCGAACGCGTTGGCGAGGTCACGCATCGGACCGGCGGCCGCGTGCGCGATCACAGAGATGATGCCGACGGCGCCGACGGACAGGAACGGCAGGAACAGGCCGTCATCGCCCGAATACCAGGTCAGACCGGTCTCCATGCGCTTGCGCACCGCGCCTGCGATGTCGCCGGTGGCGTCCTTGACGGCCTTGACGTGGTCGAGTTCGGCCATACGACGGTAGGTTTCCAGCTGGATGTGCAGTCCGGTACGGCCCGGCACATCGTAGACGATGATCGGCTTGTCCGCGGAATCGTTGACCGCCTTGTAGTGGCGGAACACGCCTTCCTGCGACGGACGGGAGTAATACGGGGCGACCACGAGCACCGCGTCGGCGCCCGCCTCCTGGGTCTGCTCCACCATGCGCACGGTGTGCGCGGTGTCGTTGGAACCGGCGCCGGAAATGACCGGCACGTCCACGACTTCCTTGACGGCCTGAACCAGTTCGACCTTCTCCTCCATGTGGGTGGTCGGAGATTCGCCGGTGGTGCCGTTGACCACAAGACCGTCGGCACCATCCGCCACGAGCTGCCTCGCCAGCTGTTGCGCGGCTTCGAAATCTACGGCTCCGTCAGCCTTCATGGGGGTGACCATGGCCGGAAGGATACGTCCGAAGGGAGCAGGATCGAGCAGATGCATAGTACCGTCAGTCTTAGGGCTTGTCATACGGCTAACGGTACTTCCCTCTGCGGACGCTTTCGATTTCATGAGACGCGAAAAGTCACATTTTGGAAGGCCTGCCGACGATGACCGCGACGACGCACTGCAGGAAAGCGACGAACGTGAACACCATCAGCGGCACATGGTGGCCGCCAGTGGCCTGGACCAGCACGCCGAACATAAGCGGGCCGAGCGACGCGATCAGATAGCCGAACGACTGCGCGACGCCCGACAGCACCACGGTTTCGGCGCTGTCACGGCCGCGCAACGCGATCAATGCGAGCGCCACCACCAGGGACGCGCCTTGCGCGCAGCCGCCGACGAACGCCCATACCGGCATGAGATGCGGCAGCAGCAGCATGCCAAGGCCGGCGATCAGCATGGGAGCGCTGGCGGTAAGCGCCGCGCAGACCTGGTTGCCGCGCACGTTCATGAGCTTAGGAATGACCAAGCCGGAAAGGATGCCGATGCCTTGGAAGATGAACAGATGCACGCCGGCGGTGGAGGCATCGTAGCCGATGGACGCCGAGATGGACGGCATCCAGTTGGACATGGTGTAGAAGGCGGATGATTGCAGTCCCATGAAGGCCGTCACGTACCACGTCATCGGACGGCGCAGCACGCGGGCGAACACGCCATGCGACGATTGCGTGGAACATGCCGGTCGCTGTGCAGAATGCGGGTTTTGTGCGTTGGCCGTCGTGCTGCGATCGCCAATATCATCGATATCGCCAGTATCGCTGGTTTCGATGGTGCCGCCGGCGGAAGCGATAACGACTTTGCGATTGTGCAGGATACGCAACGCCCACAGCACGGCGACGACCAGCGGCGGCACACTCCAGAAGGCGAGTGACGCGCGCCAACCGCCCCACATCTGCGCAAGCGGCGCGGACAGCAAACCTGCGGTGGCGCTGCCGGCGGTGATGCAACCGGAATAGACGCCGGTCGCCATCGCGACATGGCCGGCATAGTCACGTTTCGCGATCACCGGCACAAGAACGTTGCCGACGGCGATGGCGGAGGCGAACACCACCGTGCCCAGCCAGATGCCAACGCCGCCGCCGAACGAGCGGATGGCGTCGCCCGCCGCGATGCACAGCAGGGCCAGCAGAATCGACATGTCGATGCCGATGCGGCGTGCAAGGAACGTGACCAGCGGGCTGACCGCGGCGAAGGCGATCAGCGGAATCGCCGTCAATACGCCCTGCACGCCCTCACCCCACGCAAGGTCGGTTCCCATTTGGGCGAGGACCGGCCCGACGGCGGCGATGGCGGGCCGCAGATTCAGCGATACGAGGAAGATCAAAGCCACCCACAATCCGGTGGAGGACCGGTCGTACGCCAGCATGTTTCGTTTTGAATTCATTCCGTTCCCATTCCCGCTTCCACTTCCGTTTACCGCCGTTCCAACGGGACGTGCCGCGCCTAGATTTTCCCTATCAATCTTCAAGCTCATCGAGCGCATCGAAGCAATCGTTGATGCCTTCGATACGCGCGTGCACCTCGTCTTCGGTATCGACGAGGCATTTTCCGACTTCGTCCACCATCAGGGCGATCAGGGCGAACGCCGCGGTGAAGCTCGTCAGCACGTGGGAGTTCAGCACCACTTTGAAGAAGGCGACGTTACGGCCGATGACGGCGTTGCGCGCCGAAATGTCGCCAATCACCACCACGGTCAGGCCGCGCTCAAGCATCACGTCGATAAGCCGCGAGAAGAAGGGAAGACGCCGGCCCACGCCGATGATGACGATTACGTCGCCTGCCGCATAATCAACCAGATCTTCGCCTATGGACTGGCCTGGATTCGGCAGAATATCAACGTTTCCGCGTAGCCGCATCAGCTGTTCGCGCATGTGCAGCGCCACGGGATAGCTGCTGCGGTACCCGACCACCGCCACATGCGGGGCCGTGGCCATGGCTTGGCATGCGGATGACAGTTGCGCGCGGTCGATGCCTTCAAACGTGCGTTTCAGGCTTTCCTCGTCACGGCGCAGATGGTCGGCGACCAAATCGTCGCACTGGGTGTGCCGTGAAAGCTCCGGAGAGCCAGGACGATGGACGCGACGCACGTCACGTCTGAATTCGCCCGCGTTCGCATAGCCGAGCTTGCGGTACAGGCGGCTGAGCGTCGGCTGCGAGATGCCGCTCAACTGCGACAGCTCCACGGAATTGCAGACCAACACATCGGTCAGATGGCCCAGAATGAACTGCGCGGCCTCACGTTCCGTCGCAGTCAGCGAATCGAAGGATTCCCGGATGCGCGCCACCAAGCCGAGGTCCGCGGCAGCATTGCCTTCCTCGTCCATGGCGTCCTTCGAAGCCCCCATATTGTCTGAAAGCATAATTCCAGAAGTCACGCTCATCGCCCTTCCCTGCAGTACATTCTCACGCGGCGCATCCGCTCTCCTGACGATGCTACCCCTTGCTTTCCGGGTTTCACCAGGTTTGGCCGCCGACAACTGTCACGACGAATGAAGAATTTCAGATGCCGTAAGCACTGAAATGCATCCATCACAGGCAGTGGCGGCGCCTCTTGGCAACGCGACCCACCATCAGGAGATGACCGACCATGGCAAAAACAGCTTACCCCACACAATCAACATCGCATATCGGGCGGATTCGGCATAGAAGAAACGGTGCCAAACCAGCGAAATGGGCGACTAACGCGGCAACAAAATCCCCGACTGTTGCGAACACTGTTGAACCGGCATCGCGCCCGGCCGAATGCGAGGCGAACGCGGTGCGCAAGATCGTACGGCTGGTGGCACGCACCGGCTGCCGCACGCATATTCTGCACGTGTCCAGCGGTCTGAGCGTGGACGTGCTGCGGCGGGCGAAGGCCGAAGGACTGCCGGTCAGCGCGGAGACCTGTCCGCATTACCTCACGTTGGATTGCGACCATATTCCCGACAACGCCACCGCGTTCAAATGCTGTCCGCCGATTCGTGATCTGCATGAGCAGGACGCGCTATGGGCGGGGCTTGCCGACGGCACGTTGGATGGTGTCGTCACCGATCATTCCCCGGCCAGCGCGGATATGAAAGCCGGCACGCTCGCCACCGCGTGGGGTGGCGTTTCCCGTCTGCAGGTCGGATTCCGCGCGGTGTTGACGGGTGCGATGCGGCGCGGCTTGAGTTTGGCCGACGTCGTGCGGTGGATGTCGTGCAACACCGCACGGCTTGTGGGACTTGACGATCGTGGCGATATAACGCCGGTATTGCGGGCCGATTTGGCGATTATTCGCCCGTACGAACGGTTTGTTGTGGATGCTACCGCTTTGGAAAGCCGCAATCCGATCTGCGCCTGCGATGGCATGACGCTTAACGGCGTCGTCACGCGCACGTTTGTAGCGGGGCGGGACGCGCTCTCCGGAGTGCGGGAGGGGAATCTTATCGTTCGTCCGTGAATCAGAATCCGTAAATCAACCATTCAACAAAAATCCCCAACCCGCCGACGGCCGGATGTCATTCGATGTCGGCAGATTGGGGACGGACGAGAATCAGGTCTCAGCCCAGGTAGGCGGCCGGGTTCTGGGCGAACTTGTCGGCGCAACCGGGGTTGCAGAAGTAGTAGGTGACGCCGCCGTATTCGCGGGTCGCGGCCGCGGTGGCCGGATCGACGCTCATGCCGCAAACCGGGTCCTTCGCAACGTTCGCCGCGGAATCGCCCATATTCGAAGCCATGCCGTGGCCGTCATGGCCGCCGCAGCAGTGTCCGGCGCCCATCGCGCCCATGTTCTCGGCTTCCTTCTTGGCCTTGTGATCGCTGAACAGTCCCATGATCGTTCCTTTCCGACTGTGCTGGTTGCCATTATTTTTGCTCGGATCGGGCTTGCGTACCCGATACGTCTTGTTTTTCGCCGCCTCCGCGTCCGGATCGAACAGGCGCAGCCGGCTTGCGTTCGTCACCACGCACAACGACGAGAACGCCATCGCGGCGCCGGCGATCATCGGATTCAGCAGCGTTCCGGTGAACGGATACAGCACGCCGGCCGCGATCGCGATGCCGATGCTGTTGTAGCCGAGCGCGAAACCAAGGTTCTGCGCGATGTTGCGCATGGCGGCATGCGTCAGGTCGAGCGCGTGCACGAGTCCCATCAGCGATCCGCCCATCAGTGTCACGTCGGCGGATTGGATGGCCACGTCGGTGCCGGTGCCGATGGCGAAACCGACGTCGGCTCGGGCGAGGGCGGGCGCGTCGTTGATGCCGTCGCCGACCATCGCCACCGTATAGCCTTGCGATTGGAGTTTTGCGATTTCGTCGGCCTTGCGTTCCGGCCGCACGCCGGCGATCACATGACGTTCGTCGATACCGACCTGGCTTGCGATGGCGCGTGCGGTGGTCGGATTGTCTCCCGTGAGCATGACGGCTTCGACGCCACGTTTGCGGAGCAGTTCGATGGCTTGGCGCGAGTCGGCTTTCGGCACGTCGGCGACGGCGACGATGCCGGCGAGATGGCCGTCGATGGCCGCTAGGATCGGCGTTTTGCCTTGCTGCGACAGTAGTTCCATGTCGGCGATGATGGCGTCGAGGTTCGTATCGTGGATGGTCTCGGAGGCAATTTCGGAGGTATCGGACGTAACGTCGGGCATGTCGACGTCAAGGTCGTCGATCAGGTCGGTGTTGCCGACGGCGACGGTGTGCGGCAGACCGCGGAAGGTGACACGCGCGGTGACGCCACGGCCGGCAATCGCCTGAAAATCAGTGGTTTGCGCGAGTTCCGCAACGTCCGCGACGTCGGCTTTTTCCGCAGCTGCGGCAACGATCGCAGCAGCGAGCGGATGCTCGGAATCACATTCGGCGGCGGCGACAATCGTCAGCAAATCATCGGGACGCCGATGCCACACGCCCAACGGCAGCACATCGGTAAGGGTGGGTTTGCCGGCGGTGATCGTGCCGGTCTTATCCAATACGACGGCATTGACTTTGCCGCATGTTTCCAACGCTTCGGCGGAACGGACCAGCACCCCCATGCGAGCCGCGCGGCCAGTCGAGACCGTCACCGACAGGGGCGTCGCCAGTCCGAGCGCGCACGGGCAGGCGATCAGCAGCACCGATACCGCGGCGACCAGCGCGTGCGTGACACGCGGTTCGGGGCCGAACGCGAACCACAGCGCGCACGACCATACGGCGATGAGCACCACGGCCGGCACGAAAACGCCGGAGATACGGTCCGCCAATCGTTGCACGGGGGCTTTCGAGCTTTGTGCGGCGGCCACCATGCCGATGATCTGCGCGAGCACGGTGTCCTTGCCGACTTTCGTGGCGCGGTACCGCAGCGAGCCACCACCGTTGATGGTGGCACCCGTCACTTCGCTGCCCTCGGTTTTGGCGACCGGCATGGCTTCGCCGGTGATCATCGATTCGTCCACGGTGGAGCTGCCGGATATGACGATGCCGTCGACCGGCAGCTGCTCGCCGGGGCGGATGGCGATGATGTCGCCGACGCGCACGTCATCGATGGCGATGCTGGTTTCCTTGCCGTCTCGCACCACGCGGGCGGTTTTCGGTTGCAGACCCGCCAATGCGCGCATGGCTTCACCGGTGCCTTTGCGGGCGCGCGCTTCGAGCAGCTGGCCGACAAGCATAAGCGTGACGACCACACCGACCGCTTCGAAATACGGTTCGCGCGCGTTCTCGGGCAGGACGTTCGGTGCGAAGGTGACCACGCAGGAGTAGGCGAATGCGGCCAGCGCGCCGAGGCTGACGAGCGCGTTCATCTCCGGCGAGCGGTGGGCGATCGCGGCGAAACCGCTGCGGAAAATCGGCAATGCCGCATAGCCGACGATTGGCAGCATCAGCAGGAACTGCAGCCAGTTCGGCATCGGATACAGCATGAGCATGGTGGAGCCGAATACCGGAATCGTGCAGACGGCCGCCACGATAAGACGGGTGATGAGGGCGCGAATTTCCGATTCCGATCCGCGCGATTTGCCCGAATCACCCGAACCGGACGTTTGGACGGCGCCTTTTTGCGCGCATTGCACGCCTGTTTCCGCGGAACCGGATGCGTGGGCACCGTCAGCAGTCGCGCGAATGTCCGAATCGCCGGAATCGGACATACTGGCGCCGACGGAACCAACCGCGGAACCGGCGGCGGCACCGACACTTGCATGCTTTCCCGGCAGTATGCGCAACGTGCCGTGCAGCATGTTCATACCGCATGCGAAGGGATACTCGCCCGGCTGGTCGGGATGAAGCGTCAGCGTGGTCGTGCGGAAGGCGGGCAACGCAAGATCGACCCCGAAATCGGAAAAAACGACGTGCGACGAACATTCGCCGTCTTCCTTGCGATCGAAGATCAGCCGCAACGGCACGCCGGCTTCGGCTTCGATGACGGCCGGGCTGTACCCGCCTTTGACTTCGACGACCGCTTCCTGCACGCCGTCGCGCAACGGCGCACGATACGCTTTGCGCGGTGCGAAGAAGAACCACAGCACGCCCGCCGTGACGAGCAGCGCCATAATAAGCGCGATTGCGATGTGCATATTCCAGCCGCCTTCCGTCCGTAATTGGCTTTCGATTTCGGCAAACACCATCACAATATACCCCTATAGGGTATATTGGCAAGAAGGACGAGCAAACTTCAGCCGTAGATAAAATTTTCAGCGCAGCGAGGAGGACGATATGAACGCCACACAGCATGGGTACGCAAGCGACCAGAAGAGGATCATCGCACGATTGAATCGCATCGAAGGGCAGGTGCGCGGCATTCGGCAGATGACGGAAAACGGCGAATACTGCATCGACATTCTGACGCAGATTTCCGCAGCGGACAGCGCGCTGAAGTCGGTGGCGCTACTGCTGCTCGACGACCATCTGCACCATTGCGTCGCCAAAGCCGCGGCGGAGGGCGGTACCGTCGCCGACGAAAAGCTGGCGGAAGTCAGCGCCGCCATCGCACGCCTTGCCAAATAATCGGAACAGATCCGCCATAAAAAAACTGCCGACGGGAGACACATGCACCCGTCGGCAGTTTGAAAAAAGAATTACGGTTACAGGTCGAGGAAGTGGTCGAGGCCGACGGTCAGGCCCGGGTAGGTTCCGGTGGAGACCTTGCGCACGGCCAGCAGCACGCCCGGCATGAAGGAGATGCGGTCGAAGCTGTCGGCGCGGATGGTCAGCTGTTCGCCGGAGTTGCCGAACAGCACCTCCTCGTGGGCGTTGAGGCCGCGAAGACGCACGGCGTGCACGTGGATGCCGTCCACCACCTGGCCTCGGGAACCGCCGTCGGTTTCGGTGGCGTCCGGAACCGGACCCAAGCCGGCCGCCTTGCGCGCTTCGGCGATGCCCTGCGCAGTGTGGAAAGCGGTGCCGGACGGAGCGTCCACCTTGGTCGGGTGGTGCAGTTCGATGACTTCGGCGGATTCGAAGTACGGTGCCGCGACCTTTGCGAAATGGTCGGCGAGCACCGCGGAAATGGCGAAGTTCGGCGCGATGAACACGCTCTGGCCCTCACGCGGAGCTGCTGCGAGCGCGGCACGCACCTGGTCGAGTTTCTCTTCGGTCCAGCCGGTGGTGCCGACCACCACGTCGACGCCCTGCTTGACGAGGGCGAGCACATTGCCCAGCGACACGCTCGGCACGGTGAATTCCACCACGACGTCGGTGTTTTCGGGGGTGATTGCGGTCAGGTCGTCGCCTGCGTCGAGCGCGAGCGCGAGTTCGGTGTCGGCGGCGGCATTGACGGCGTCGACCACGTGCGAGCCCATACGGCCTTTGGCGCCGACTACGGAAACCTTGATCATTGCAGCTCCTTGATGTTTTCGCGGACGCGCATGTTGCGCATGTCGTACGTTTGCCGTGCGCATGTGTTCGAAATCGCGTGTCCGCGTCCATAACGTGTTCCACTTATGAATCTAAAGAGACGCTTCGACGCGCCAGCAGCCAGCCGATCAGTGCGAACGGAATCGAACAGCCCACGAACACGGCGGGCAGGCTCAATCCCGCGCTTGGATTGAAATGGTCGAGCACGATGCCGGTGATCATGGAGCCGAACGACGCGCCCATCGTGCCGGCGGTGCTCACCCAGGACAGGCCTTCGGTGAGCGATTCCTCGGGCACGGTCTCCTTGACGACGAGGTTGCCGGAGGCGAACACCGGCGAAATGGTCAGGCCGGTGAGGATCTCCACCAGTCCCATGACGATCAGATTGCCCATGCAGGCGTGGATGATCACGAATCCGACGGTCATGGCGGACAGGAACATCACCATGTGCGCCCACCGTGACCCGCTAAGCTCCCGGGAGCCGAATGCGAGCGCACCGATGCATGAGCCGACCGCCAGCATGGCGAGCTGCACGCCGAGCACGGAATCGAGGTGCAGCGACTTCATCACGGCGGTCATGGAGGTGTCGAACGCGGTGAAGCTCATGTTGAAGACGACGAATACGAGCAGCAGCGGGATCACACCGGCATAGGTAAGCACGTTGCGTTTCTTCGCTGCGTCGCCGTTCTTCAGCTGCTGAAGACTGAGCCTGTCCGCGTTCGCGGCATGGAAGTTCCTGTCGCTTGCTTGAGCGGCGTCCACCTCGATGACATGGACCACGGGCGGCTGCGTGTTGTGCAGGGCGAAGAAGATGGTGCCGCCGATGGCGCTGGCTGCGGTCGGCACGAAGAGCTGCGAGACCGGGTGCACGGATGCCGCGAGGAATGCGGCGAGAATCGGCCCGAAGATGAACACGACCTCGTCGATGGCGGATTCCAATGCATAGGCGGTGTTGAGCAGCTCGTTGTTGCCGGCGCGGTCGAGCACATACGCCCAACGGGTGCGTACCAACGCCCCGAAGGAGAATTGGGTCAGTCCCATGACGATGGCCAATAGGAACAGCAGTGGGATGGGCACACGGACCAGAGCCGCGAATGCGAAGCCCAGCATGGCGACGATCTGCACGGCAAGTACGATCCTGCCGATCCTGCGCTGGCCGAACTTGTCGAACAGGCGCGCGTACAGCGGGGTGACGGCCGCAGTGGCAAGCACGTAGGCGGCACTCATGACGCCGGCGATCGTCCAATTGTCGTACAGGTGGTTCAGGGCGAGAATGATGCCCAACCCCATCATCGACATCGGCAGACGCGCCAATGCGCCCGACGCGCAGAACGCTTTTGCTCCGGGAATGGCGAACAATGCCGCGTACGGCGAGCGTCGTTTGCCGGAAGTCTCCGGCCCACCGCCTGATCGGATGCTCTGCGGCGTAGTTGTGGTGTCTGCCATCAGGCCTTCACCCGCCCACGGTAGATGAACATATCGCCGAACAACGGCTCTTTGCCGTCGACGACGGGCGTGCCTGCCAGCCGCTGCGCGATGCGTTCCAGTCCCTTGTGGTCGTAGAAGCTCACATCGCAATCGGAATCGGTATGCAGATAGAATGCATCCACGTCCCAGGCGGCCAGGTACCGCTGCATGCGATCCCAAAGCCCTCCTCCCACGCCGCAGCCGCGCACGTCAGGATTGACCACGAACAGTTCCAGTTCGCCCAGCGTGGTCTCGTTGGCCTTGCCTTCCCGCTCAAGATCGAGTTCCAGCGCGAACGCGTTCTTCAGCATGTCGAGACGTTTGGAGGCTTCGGGATTCGTGCGGATCATACGTTCGGTGATGGCCAGGTCGCCCGCGACGCCGAGCTCATCAAACTGGGGGCGTTCTCCGGCGACGCGGATGAGGGTGATGCCAGCGAGCGTGCCGTCAGCGGCGAATGCGGCGTTGGCGAATGTGGTCGGCTGCAGGTAGTGCAGCACGAAATACCGGGATATGAGCAGCGAGAACCTCGTACCCGCGAGCGCCCCATCCTGGGGCCAGGTGCGGTCGAACAGCTCGACCACGGCGTCCACATCCTTCCATGTGATGGGACGGTAGATGATGGTGTTCGAGTTGACGTCGGCAACTGTACCGGCGGATTTGGTTGCGTTGCTCGCAGCCATGGTGCACTCACTCCTTATTCGATGTTGCGTCCGGCACGTGCGCCCGCCCACACGTGCCATCCGAGGGTAGCGGTTCCCCAGCAACGTCACGCGGTGCGTTTCAACCGCGGACCGGTACGTGGCCAGTCGTCCTCATCGTCGGAGATGCCTTGCGATGCATAAGGTCTCTCCACCGGTGAAGGCCGTCCGATGCTGTACAGGTCATGAGCCTTTGGGCTCAGTCGTTGTCAGATTGTTCGGGAATGCCGGAGCTCAACTCGGTAAGGATTTCCTGTTTGGTTTTCGCACGGGCGTGAAGCTCGCGCAAGCCCTCGTCGGGCTCACTGACATAGTAGAGAGTGGCGTCGATACTGTCCAATTCCACACCTTCGACCGCTGCCAGCAGCAGTCGGTACATGTCGAGCTGGGCAAGTTTGCGGGTGATGTCGTCTGGCTTGGTGGGCCGACGACCGGTTTTCCAGTCGACCACGGTAAAGCGTGCGGTGGTGCTGGACGGGTCAAGTCCACCGATGAATACCGCATCGAGTTTGCCATTGACTAGGCCCACGCCCGGCACGTCCACGACAATGGCACGCTCCGTCCACGCCGGGATGCGCTTGGCCCACGATGATTCGGCCAATCTGCGCTGCCACGCCACCAGCTTGGACTCGGTGGCATTGTCGCTACTTATGGAAGTGGCGGAGGCGGCGGATACGGCGGATGCGGATTGTTGAGCCGTGGGATGTGGGACAGCGGGCTGCCGTGTGGATGGCTTGCGGCATTGCCGCTCCCGTTCGGCCAAATCGGCCAACATGGCTTCCCGGGAAACGAATCCCGCATCCTGACCTGTATGCGGCATACTTGATTCGGCTTCATATGCCAGTACCGCTTCATCCGGCTTACCGGCATTGATGAATTGCTCAGCCCACGCATGGAACTGCGTGCCGGCTTCGGCCGCCGGAG
>OKUO01000213.1_pt1 | contig 24063 bp, 17 predicted proteins | sample 1606481 | NCBI WGS metagenome assembly OKUO01 (sample SAMEA3882503, study PRJEB24775) | human gut metagenome | biome: human-associated habitat; feature: intestine environment; material: feces | place: Netherlands | collected 2009/2010
AATCTGCGTTGTTTTACAAAAGTTCGCTGTTTGAGCGGCTGCAAGACGCGAGTTCGGACTTTTGGAAAACGCTTTTAGCAGATTCCCGGCAGCCTAGAAGCCAGCCCCCGACGAAGCCGCAGACCAGACAGCATCCCCGACTCGGGCGTACGTTCACCCCCACCACCCTCTTCCCACAAAAATAAAAATCTGCTATAATACAACCACACAACAAAAATCAAAAATAACAAAGCGAACAATCACCAATCAATCGCATTCAAAATCCAAAGAAAGACAAGGTAAAACATAAATGAAATTTCCACCCAACATCAAAATCCCCGACTCCCTCAAAGGAGTCTTCAAAAAAAGCTCCACCCCGGATCCCCTCAGAGAAACCCGGCGCAACCCCAAGGACAACATCCCTCTGAACTTCCGCGAACGCAGCAATGCCCGCGTAAGTCTTATGGCATCCGTCATCGTCCTTGCGATCCTGGTCCTCTTCTTCAATCAGCTGGACTACCGCCTCATCCGCAAACCAGCTATAGACGCCCAGAAAAAAGCCGCGGCAGTCAAAGCCAAGGCCGATCAGGAAGCAGCCGACACCACTGCCGAAACTACCACTGCCTCCGTCATCGCAGTAGGCGACAACCTCTATCACCAGAGTCTCATCGACGCAGGCGCATCCTCTGACGGCAACTGGAACTACGACAAGATCTACACCCACATCCAGGACGCCATCAAGGACGCAGACATCAAAATGATTGATCAGGAAACCGTCTTCACAACCGACCATGACAGCGTAAGCTCCTACCCATCCTTTGCAACACCCACAGAAGTAGGAGACGCCATTATAAAAGCAGGATTCAACGTAGTAGAATCCGCCAACAACCACATCGATGACTTCGGAGAAGGCTTCCTCACAGACACACTGAACTTCTGGAAAACCAAATATCCGGATGTCACACTTCTGGGGATCCATGACTCCCAGGAAGATGCCGACACCGTCAAGATCCGTGAAGTAAACGGTATCAAGATCGCATTTCTGGATTACACCTACGGCACAAACGTAGGCGGCATTGAAGGAAAAGACTACATGATCGACATGATCCGCAAAGACAAGATCACAGCCATGATCCAGAAAGCAAAACAGCAGGCCGACTGCATCATCTTTGTAGCACACTGGGGTACCGAAGACGAAACCATGCCAAACGAATACGAAAAACAGTGGGCAGCCTACCTTATGGAGCAGGGCGTAAATGTCATCATCGGCGGACATCCACATGTACTCCAGCCATATGGCCGCCTTACTGATGACAAAGGCAATGAAACTGTAGTCTTCTACTCTCTGGGAAATTTCGTATCCACCCAGCAGAAGCTGGAAGAACTTCTCGGCGGAATGGCAAAATTCACCATCCAGAAAACAGTAAAAGATGGAAAAACTTCAATTGAAATCCTGACTCCAACCGTAGAACCTCTGGTCATGCACTATAACAGTGATGCCGGAGAATTTGGGCCATATATGCTTTCCGACTATACGGAAGAACTGGCATCTCAGAACGGTGTCCAGAAATACATTGGTTCCGGTGTATTCACTCTTGACAACCTGAAAAAAAAGTTCAACGAGATCATGTCCATGAATGTCACTCCATCCACAGGGACCAACCTCCTGGATGTGACTATTGACACAGACCTGAACATGATCGATGCATCCGGAAATGTCGTAGAAGATACCGACTCCATCACAGCAGAAAAATATTACGCAGATAAAGGCATTGACATCACTTCCGAAGACTTTAACTCTGCTGATAATAACTCAGGCAGCACAGACGACTCCTCGGATGACGGTTCCTACGACGACAGTTACTCTGACGACGGTTCCTACGATGATGGTTCCTACGATGATAGCGAAGAATAGCGATAACTTTTCGTAACCAGTTTATACCCAGATCCATAAAATACCGGAGATCCGGCACCTCTGAAGCCAACACTTCAAAGGTACACAGATCTCCGGTATTTTTATTTTATCTCTTATATTTTCTTTCAAAGATTTCGCTATACAGAATATCAGTATGTAAATATACCAACTCCATAAGCTTCCAACGGATATGCAAAAGAAAACTCCCGGTTGTCACAATTTTTCTTTTCGGCTTTAAATACCTTGCCCTTCGGAAGAAGCCCCTGCTCATCCATGATCAGCTTGTACTGTTTTTTCTTCGGAACGCCTACACGGTAATCCGGACGTGCTACCGGTGTAAAGTTGCATACTATCAGGATATTATTACGTCTTGTAGGAGATTTTCTCACAAAGCTGAAGATACTTCTGTCGCCATCGTTGGCATTGATCCACTCAAATGCAGATGGATCATTATCTGCACCGTAAAGTGCCGGATATTTGCGGTAGATATGCAGAAGATCACTGACATACTGCTGCAACTTCTGATGATTTTCCTCGCCAAGAAGATACCAGTCAAGCTCTCTGGCCTCACTCCACTCACGCAGCTGTCCGAAATCCTGTCCCATAAACAGAAGCTTCTTACCCGGATGCCCGAACATAAAAGTATATCCGGCCTTCAGGTTCTTGAATTTATCATCCAGCTCTCCTGGCATCTTCTCCAGCATAGAACACTTCAGATGTACTACCTCATCATGAGACAGAACCAGAACATATTTCTCACTGTATGCATAAGTCATAGAAAATGTCATCTTATTATGATTAAATTTACGGAAATATGGATCTAGCTTCATGTATTCCAGGAAGTCGTTCATCCAGCCCATATTCCACTTCAGAGAGAATCCAAGCCCGTCGTCTTCTGCCTTACCTGTTACCATCGGCCATGCGGTAGATTCCTCTGCGATCATGACAGTTCCATGATTTCTTCCGAGAACAACGGTATTCAGATGCTTAAAAAATTCAATAGCCTCCAGATTCTTGTTTCCGCCGTATTTATTGGCGATCCACTCACCGTCTTTCTTACCGTAATCCAGGTAGAGCATGGATGCAACCGCATCTACACGAAGACCATCAACGTGGCATTCCTCTACCCAGTAAAGAGCGTTTGCGATCAGGAAATTCTTCACCTCCGGACGTCCGTAATTGTAGATCTTGGTTCCCCAATCCGGATGCTCACCCTGTCTCGGATCTGCATGCTCATATACAGCAGTTCCGTCAAAGTTAACCAGTCCGTGTGCATCCTTCGGAAAATGTGCCGGTACCCAGTCAAGAATGATACCGATTTTCTGACGGTGAAGATAATCCACCAGATATTTGAAATCCTGCGGTGTTCCGTAGCGGGAAGTCGGTGCGTAATAGCCGGTTACCTGATAGCCCCAGGAACCGTCAAAAGGATGCTCTGCAATACCCATAAGCTCCACATGGGTGTATCCCATTTTTTTGACATACTGTGCAAGCTTCGGCGCCAGTTCTCTGTAGGAATAGAAACCATCCTCATCCTCTGCTGTCTGCGGATGCTTCATCCAGGAACCCGGATGCACCTCATAGATAGACATGGCACTTGTGTCCGGATCAAAGTTCTCGCGATTTTTCATCCAGGTATCATCTTTCCATTTATAGTTGGTGATATCTGTAATACGAGAGGCTGTTCCGGGACGCATTTCAGCGGCATTGGCATATGGATCTGCCTTGTAAAGCTCCTCACCATGTGCACCTGTAATGTAAAATTTATACAGCTGTCCGATCTTCGCTCCCGGTACAAATGTCTCATAAACGCCAATGGGTCCAACTTTTTTCATGGGATTCTTCTCCGTATCCCATTCGTTGAATTCAACTATAACAGAAACCGCCTGTGCATTAGGTGCCCACACTGCAAAATAAACCCCTTTTTTCCGGTTCTGCGTATCTGGATGTGCTCCCAGCTTCCTGTAAATATCATAATTCGTGCCCTGACCAAACAGATACTGGTCAAGCTCCGTAAATTGTAATTTTTTTCCCATTTTCAGGTACCTCCCTTTATAGTTCTGCCACCGTCCATTCCCCAATTTTAAGTGGAATTTTTTATTCTATAATTATACCAATCCCCATATTTTCAGTCAAGGAAAAACCCTCTCCGGCTAATATGTGTCTATTATCCGACAATGTCAGATAAAGTCAAAAAAGAGACCTGAATGACGCACATTTTGTCATTCAGGTCTCTCCTGTCATTTTTTAGTATTCTTCGCTTCCATCGTCATAAGATTCGTCGTAGGAACCATCATCATAGCTTCCATCATCGGAAGATCCATCCGAATAATCACTTTCGTCAGAGCCATCGGAATAGTCCCCTTCATCGGAAGATCCGTCACTGACATCCGATCCGTCAGAAGAATCGCTTCCATCGGAGCCATCCTCAGAGGAATCCTCTGAATCACTGGAATTTCCTGCATATCCTGCAACACGACCAGCCTGAAGAGAGCTGTCCCAGAAGTCAGAATAGGAAGCACTCTGTAACGTAACATCCTTCGCTTCTGCAAGCTCGCTGACTGTTACAAGCTTATATCCCTGGTCGATCAGTGCCGGGATCAGCTTCTCTGTGGCACACTTCACAGATGGTTCATGAATATCATGCATCAGGATGATAGAACCGTCTCCCAGTGAGGAATCATTCATGATCTGGTTATAATCTGCATCCGCATCCATCAGCTTCCAGTCCAGAGAATCTGTAGACCACATGAAGAAAGGCTTGCCAACTGCACTCATCTGCTCATCTGTGATCGCGCCATACGGTGCACGACATACCGTTGATGCCTGCCCACAGGCTTTTACCAGTGCATCATCCGTCTTCTGGAACTCCTGCATAACAGAATCCAGATCCATATTCGGCAGCGTCTGTTCCGGATGATCCCAGGTATGGTTACCGATCTCGCAGCCAAGCTTTACCATTCGCTGTATGGTAGATTCACGGCCCTCCACATTCTGTCCCAGCATAAAGAACGTAACATGGATATTGTATTTCTCAACAGTATCAAGAAGTGTCTCTGTATACTCTCCAGGACCATCATCAAAGGTCAGAGCGATCATCGGGCGCTTCTTGGAAGGATCATAAGAGCCATCCTCATTAAAATAATAGTCCTTCACACCTTTCTCCACCCATCCGGTCTGCATGTATCCCTTTTTATCAAAGCTGTATGTTGTTCCGTCAATATCCGCAAAACCATTTACATAATATGTACCATCCGGATTCTGATACCACTTTCCTGTAGAATCCTCATGCCATCCCGGAGTCATAACAGAAAGCCTTTCGCCTGCTGCACTGCCCTTTACCGGCATCACCGTTGCATCCGTACCGGAATCCGCGCTGTCTGTATCCGAAGCAGCCGTATCCGTCGATGCCGTACCGTCCTTCGTACTGCTGCCTGTGGAAGCTCCGGCGGTATTTGCCTGGACATTTACTGTCTCCGCATCCTTATTGCTTCCGCCGCCTGCATGGTTGACGATGGGAAGAATTACCCCTCGAACAACAAAAACCAGCAGAAGAATCGCCGCAACTACACAGGTTATCCGCTTCATCATCCGCCGCCGTCTTAACTGTTGCTGTTTTCTGCGCATCCTCTCACGCAAAACTCTTTTGTCCATTTTTTACATCCCCGTTTATATACTCATATCTTTCTTTGATATTTAATGTCTGTCTTTAATCATACCGCATTTAACGCTTAAATACAATGGAAATTCCCGAAAGAATCTCTTAATTTGTTACTGTTCACTCCGTTCTCAGTAACACACTTCGCGATGCACATGTAAAAAAAATGGCACCCGGAACACATTCCGGGCACCACACTTTTTTAGCTGCTGATACTGTCAGATCACTCCTGACCCGCTGCATCCGATGTGCTGCTGTCTGCATCCTGATCCGCCTCGCCGTCTTCCGGCACCATATCTGTAGCCTCTGCCGCTTCCAGCTCTTCATCCACGGTACCTTCCGCACTGCTTCCGTCCGAGGAAGGATCATCTCCGTTTACTCCCTGGGTATCACCGGCAGAAACCTTCTCCTCAACCGTTGCATTGTCCAGGATAAAATCTTCCACTCTGAGAAGTCCGATGGATTCATCCACGGCTGCCTGTCCGTATTTATCTACCAGCGCAGCCAGATCCTTCACACTGTATGCTTTGATCAGTTCATCCTGGATACTGAGAGATTTTTTATCTTCAAGTGTCATATTCTCCGCATCCATGATTCCCTGTACGATCAGGTTCTGCTTTACTTTAAACTCCGCATACTGACCGCTCTGCTCCTCAAAATCATCCATGGAGATTCCCTGAGCTTTTACAAAATCCTCCAGCGTCATATCACCCTGTTTTGCATAATTCTCATACAGACTGCGAAACTCTGTCTTGGCTGTATCCAGATCCTCCTGTGGATATTCCTTCACTTCAGATGCTGAGAGCACTGTATTCCATGCAGTTTCACGCAATGTGTTCTGTGCACTTGTCTTCGCTTCATCCTCCAGTGTAGTACGGATTTCCTTCTTGTAATCATCCACACTCTTGCAGTCTGTATTCTTGGCTACCCAGGTATCGGTAAGCTCAGGTGCACGCTTAAAGCTCTGCAGAGTGACCTTAAATACCACTTCCTGTCCGGCCAGCTCTTCCGAAGAGTATTCCTTCGGGAAAGTCAGATCGAGATCCTTAGTCTCACCTTTTTTCATTCCGATGATCCCGTCCTCAAATCCGTCGATAAACGTTCCGGAGCCTATGGTCAGCTCATAATTATTTGCAGTACCGCCGTCAAAAGCCACTCCGTCCTTGGTTCCCACATAATTAATGGTAACCACATCTCCGTTCTGAACACTGCCTTCCGTTACTTCCTCAGCCTTGTTCTGAAGCTCTTCCTTGATCCTTCCGTCAACCATATCATCGGTTACGGCTTCTACTGTGTTATCAAGAGTCAGCCCCTTATATTCTCCGATGGTCACATATTTGCTCACATCATCCACGGAAACAAGCCTTGTGTCTCCGGAGGCTGCCTCTTCGCTGTCTTTATTGGAATCCGTTTCTTCTGACTCTTTGGAATCTGCAGATCCGGAATCTTCTTTATCTGTTGTATCCTGCGCTTCTGCTGCAGGTTTTTTGTCATCTTTCTGGTCTGTTGATGTGCCACATGCAGTAATCGCCAGTGCCGCACACAGTGCAAGAACCATGAGATATGCTTTTTTCTTCATAACCTACTCCCTTCATCAAGTACTGTCGGTTCGATTATAATCTTTTTTTATACAGATTTGTAAAGTGTGTTTGCTGTCTTACATTTCCGGTACCGGTGTCGGTCTGGAAGAATCCCACACCTCCGATACATCAAACAGGTCACTGAGCATATCCGGATTGTAATACATTCTGTATCCATCCAGATTCCGTCTTCCCTGACGGAAATATTCACTTGTGATCTGCACAAAATACTGACTGGAATCTACATTGCAAAAATAGCGGTAGCCACGACTTTTGTAATACTCATACTTTTCATTATCCGAGGTGTATCCTTCCCAGTCGCCGATATCCGCACCAAAGGCAAAAATGATCATATCGGTTTTTCCGAGGATGGGTGCCACATATTTTTCCCATTTTTTATTATCGGTCTTCAACTCCGCTGCTGTGGAGCTTGTAGCGTTTCTGTGCCCCCAGGTATGGCTTGCAAATTCCCACCCGTCCTTTTTCATGGCCTTCGCCACTTTTTTGGCTGCTTTTACTTCTTTATCATAGTCAAAATCCGGATTGGCCTTGAGAAAAGCCTTCTGGTCATCCTGAAGATTCTTCTTGGTCTTATATGCCCCATCTGTACGGTAGCCCAGAACACCATTATAACCGGTCATTGCCAGAATACCCTTTCTTCCATGATAGGAAAAATCCGGATGTTCTTTGATAAAGGAATCCAGGATCGGCACCACATCGTAATCTCCGGTCACAACTGTACCGTCTGCCTTCTTATACTCGCATTTGATATCTCCGTTGTCGTCGATCACCAGCTTTGTGGCAAATCCGTCTCCGTCCATATAATGATAGTAGCTGACGTCATCCTCTGAAAGAACAAAAGGAATCTTGCCTTCCGGCAGCATGATCTTTCCCCTGCTCATGGTTCCGTCATCATTGATCACAGCCATATCATGAGGACTCACCAGTACGTAACCCTTATCATACATGATCTGGAGCATTTTTTTGAACTCGCTGACTGTGGTCATCATCTGATTATATCCGGCCTCATCGGAATCTCCGTCAAAGGCCAGTGAGGTATTCACGATCAGGGAATGAAAAAATACATGGGTGATATTCTCAAGTGGATATTCCACACAGGCATCTCTTTTTTTCATGTAGGCTGCTGCTGCTTCCTGCATCTTGTCACTGGTGGCAAATTTCCAGTTGTTTTTCAACACGGAGATCGCGCCGGTGTAATCATACTGCTGTGCCAGTTTTTTGGCTTTTTTGAGAAGTGTTTTTTCGTCTGAGGAAGTACTGTCGGAGCCGTTCTCGGCAGCTTCCCTTTTCTGTGTTTCTTTTTCTGCCTTTTTTTCTTCCTTCGGTGTCTCGGTAGCTGCCGGCTGGTCCTCCGGGTCCGCTGCTACTTTGGCTTCTTCGGACTGTTCTTCTTCGGCTTCTGCAGCTTCTGCTTCCGCTTCATCAGACTGTGTATCCTCGTCATCCTGTGTCCCGGAGATCATATTGTCCACCTGAACAGTGACCGGATGGTTTCCGCCCACAAGAAGTGACGCCGCAAGCACTGTTGTCAGTACACCTGCAATTTTTTTCTTCATAATAATATATATGCCCCTTTCTAAAAGTCCCCTCGTATCTCCGGATATGACCGTTACATCGGCGGTACCGGTGTCGGTCTTGCCGGATCAAAAACATCTTTTACGTCAAAAAGATCGGATAACAGTTCCGGGTTATAATACATACGGTATCCATCCAGATTCCGTCTTCCCTGACGGAAGTACCGATCCCGGATCTGTACATAATACTGGCTGGAATCCACGTTGCAGTAATAATTATATCCCTGCCCCTTCAGATATTCGAATTTATCCCCGGAATACTCCTGGTCATTGGTAATGTCGGTTCCAAAAGCAAAAATGATAACATCCGTTCCCCCGATCAGCGGATCTACATTTTTCTTGAAACGTTCGGTATCTGCCTGAAGCTTCTCCAGTGTGACCTGTCCCACATTCTGATGTCCCCAGGTATGGCTTGCAAATTCCCAGCCTTCTGCTTTCATGGCATCGGCAACCTTTTTTGCGGCTGCCCGTTCTTTTTCCAGGCTGAAATCCGGATGTGCATCCAGCCACTGTACTTTATTTTCATCCAGATCTGCCGGACGGGTCTCATAGCTTTCGTCGGTCCGATATCCCAGGATCCCGTTGTATCCGGTAAGTGCCAGGATTCCTTTTGCACCGCGATATGAGAAATCCGGATGCTTTTCCACAAAACGGTCGATCAGCGGAACCATGTCGTAATCTCCCACGGAGACACTTCCGTCATCTTCCACATATTCATTGCGGATCTTTCCTTTATCATCCACGATCAGCTTCGTGGCATAGCCGTCACCGTCCATGTAATGATAATAGCATACATCATCCTGTGAGAGGACAAACGGCGTTTTCCCAGGCGGAAGAAGGATCTCTCCCTCTGTGATATTCCCGTTGTCGTCTGCCTTTGCCATGTCCTTGATGCTTACCATCACATAGCCCTTGTCATACATGGTCTGCGTGATCTTGTTAAACTCATCAATGGTTGTCATGACCTGATTATAATCTGCTTCTTTGTAGTCTCCGTCAAACGCTTTGGATGGATCCTTGATCAGAATATGATAAAAGACATGTGTCACCTTTTCAAGGGGCCATGCCGTACAGGTTGCTTTTATGTCTTCGTATTTTTTTGCAGCTGCTTGCATCTTCTTATCAGAATCATAGGACGGAGCCTTTTTCAGAAGATCGATAGCTTTGTCATAGTTATACTGACTGGCCAGAAGCTCTGCCTCTGCGAGAGTATCTTTGGAAGCGGTCTCTATATTTTTAGTACCTGCTTCTAAAGCTTTTTCTCCGGAAACAGTCTGTTCTTTCTGTTTGTCAGAAGAAACCATCTTCTCTTTTGAAGCCTTCTCACTTCTGCCCTTCAGTGCACCGACTCCTACTGATGCCCCGACTGCGACGATCATTGCCGCTGTTATGATGGCCAGACGTTTTCTGCGTTCCTTCAGCTGGCGCTTTCTGCGGCGTTTCAATACCTCTTTCCGCCATTCTTCGTACTCAGGAGTCCCCATTTCCGGTCGGGTTCCCCCGGGCTTTTTCTCTTTCATATAATATTTCCTCCATCTCTGGTTTATCCATTACATATGTTAGCTCAAAGATAGTTATGTCCTGTATTCTCTGCAGCATACACAGATGAACTGCATCGTAATCATTATAACTGGTAACTGCTGAAATTTCCACCGTTCCACCTGTCTTTTTCACTTTTTTAATTGCCTTTTTGACGAAACAATGCTAAAATGTTGTTTGCGTAATGTAACCGATTGCGAAACAAATATACATACAGGGGGATTCTCAAATGAGTACAGTTACCATCGTTCTTCTGGTCATCCTCGTTATTCTGATCGCAGCAGTGATCGCACTCTATTTCTTCGGAAAAAAAGCTCAGAAAAAACAGGACGAACAGCAGGCTCAGATCCAGGCTAACAAGCAGACAGTTTCCATGCTGGTCATCGATAAAAAACGGATGCCGCTGAAAGATTCCGGACTTCCACAGATGGTCATCGACCAGACACCTAAGCTTATGCGCCGGTCCAAGCTTCCGATCGTAAAAGCCAAAGTCGGTCCGAAGATCAACATCCTTATTGCAGATGAAAAAGTTTTTGATCTGATCCCGGTCAAAAAAGAGATCAAAGCTGAAGTCAGCGGTCTTTACATCGTTGGCGTAAAAGGAATCCGTGGTTCTCTCGAAGCACCACAGAAGAAGAAAAAAGGCTTCCTCGCAAGATTCCGTAAATGATCAGAATCCAAAACAGCCGCCATGCTTTCAGGAATTCCCCTGATGCACGGCGGCTTTTCTTATGTAGTGTAATTATATATCTTTTATTTTCTGCAGGATCTATAAAACAAAATCCTTGCAGTCTCTTGGCTGTACCTGGATTGCCAAATAGCAGTCTGCCACATGTTCTTCATTCATATCCAGCGCATAATCTGCTTTGATCTGAAGGTTCTCTTCGCTTTCCGTCAGCTCCAGATTCGTAGCTGAGATCCCCATCTGAAGTGTTCCGTAAGGGGTAGTATAATAGGTCATGTTTTTTTTGCCCTGTTCAAATACCATGTGTACATTGACCAGACCCTTCTTGCTGACTTCCAGACCCTTTCCGGATACTTTTATGTAATTGATGGTGGGCTCTGCTGTTTCATCCAGCAGTTCCTCATATCTGAGGTAATGAGAACCATTGCGGAAATAATACTGTCCCGGAACAATGATCTCTATAGGTTCCTGATCCCCCTGTGCATCCATCATCTGAAGCCCTCTTACATGGATCAAAACTTCTTTCTGCATTCTTTTCTCCTATCATTTATGTACAGATCTGTTTAATATTTTTCGATATCGATCTTCTGTGTTTTTTCTACGTTATACGGCAGGATGGAATTGGCAAAATCCTTAAACTTCTCTGCAAGATCACTTACATAAAAGCGATACGGGAATTCCTCCTGTGCTACCTCATTGCTGGCAAGATCCAGTCTGGAGAGTAACTTTTTAAGCTCCAGCGCCGTCTCATATGCAGGATTCACAAGGCAGACCTCCTCACCCATGATCTTGCGGATGGTAGATCTTAAAAGAGGATAGTGCGTACATCCGAGGATCAGTGTATCGATCTCCTGCTCCTGCAGCTCCTTCAGATATCTTCTGGCAACTTCCTCGGTGACCGGATCATGATACCAGCCCTCTTCTACCAGCGGAACAAACAGCGGGCACGCTTTTCCGATCACGGTGATCTCCGGATCCAGTTCCTTCAGATAAGAGGCATGGATACCGCTTCCTACCGTGCCCACCGTTCCGATAATGCCCACCCGTTTATTTCTGGTTTCCTGGGCAGCAACTTTGGCACCGGCCTCGATCACTCCAAGGATCGGGATATCCAGTTCATCCTTCACCGCATCCAGAGCAAATGCACTGGCTGTATTACAGGCCACCACAATGGCCTTCACCTTCTGTTCCTGCAGAAAATGAATGATCTGGCGGGAATAACGGATCACCGTTTCTCTGGATTTGCTTCCATAGGGAACTCTGGCTGTGTCTCCGAAATATACGATTTTTTCCGATGGGAGATTGCGCATGATCTCCCGGGCTACTGTCAGTCCTCCGATACCGGAATCAAACACACCCACCGGTGCGTTTCTGTCTATATTCATTGATCTTATCTCCTGAAATAATTAATCGAACGTGATTGGTCCGTTGAAATATTGTATCACCAATCCAGGGCTTGCGCAAGCCAGAAGGATATCTTCACCGGCTTATTTTCCCCGTTATCCTCTGCTTTTTCAAAGCAGAATTCCGGGTAGATCGTTCCCCACCAGGCATAAAACTGTGGCTGCCGATCACCGGCAGTTCTTCTCTCCCAGGTACTCCCTGCAAGGATCACTGCCGTGAGCAAAAGGAACCCTCCTGCTTTTTTTAATACATGCTTCTTCATTTTTATATGCTCCATGAGCAAGCCCTCCTGTCAAAAATCTTCTGATGATCTTATCCAGAGATATACTGTACGATTTATCGTACTGATCATCATCTGTATTATTAACAGTCCGGCTCCCATCTATTCATTACTGCCGTAATCCACTTCCAGAAGCTCACCTTCCACCCATATCTCCGGAAGCCAGGGCAGCGTTCCATCCTGACAGAACTGATGATATACCTCCCGCAGAGTCACACCCTTCTTCTGCTGCCCGGATGTGCGGTTCTCCTGGATTCCCTGAAGGTATTCCCCTATGGAGCTTTCCCGGGCTCCTTTCCAGCGAAAAACATCTCCCAGCATATCCGTCCGGAACACGTAGACATCCTCTCCGATATGCTCTTCCTGCTTCAGATATCCGATCAGTGCTTCCCGGGATCCCTCTTCCAGGATCTGTTCATCCAGGATCAGCACTTCAAGATGACCCAGATCCAGAAATTTTTCCTGAGACCGGTTGTAGACTGCCTCGATCTCCTGAAAGTCCCGGCCGGAAAGAGTCAGCACAGAAATCGGATCTTCGTCCGGTTTTTCCTGTCCGGTAGCTGTACTCATATCCGGCATTGCATATTTCAGCACAAAGCCATTCTCTGAAACACCGGCCCCCAGTGCCAGCGGATAAGCTCTTTTTTCCGGTTCTACTGCCGCACAGCCTGATCCCGTCAAAGTGATGACTAGGACAAGTCCTGCCACAGTTACTTTTTTCTTCCGTCTTCCCCGGTTTTCCGTACTGAGAAAAAGCTGTATCACAAGCAGAAACGGCACAAAGATGTACCCCAGATACCAGCCATAATACTCCTGTATCCCCATCCCGTTTCTCTCATACAGGGAAAGCAGCCAGCCTGCTGCCGGGATCCAGTACCGACCGGTCCCGAATCCGGTTTTTTCCGCGATCTGATTTCCGTAATGAAACAAACTTCCCAGAGAAAACAGAAGTCCGAATACCAGAAACCCCATCCATATCACATCAAATCTCGCCAGTACGTTTCCCGGAAGATCTGCACCCTCCAAAAGAGGCAGTACCGGACAGATCTCGTTTTTAAGGCGTGCACCTCCAAAGACTGCCGGAAGAAGGAGCTGCATTCCAAAAATGATCCCGCAAACTGTAAGAAAAGCCAGGATCACAGGTTTTCTGGCACTTCCCTGTTTTTTTGCATACTCCAGCCCGAAGGGAAGAAGTCCTGCTCCTGAAAAAGCACACAAAAATGTATACAAATCATGGAGCCATCGCTCTCCTGTAAATCCTGTTTCCGGATCTTTCATCACTTCCATAAAGTACTCTGTTTTTCCCTGCCCTGCACATAAAAGCATCAGAAGTAGGATCCCTGCCAGAAAAATCCTTCCGGACACCTCAGCGATCCGCCCTCTTCTCTGCATTCCGCGATGCGTTCCCAGACTACAGGCTGCAACTGCAAGAAGAGACAGCCATTTTCCGGAAATCCCGCTGATCAGACTTTCCGGGATCACCTCCCCCAGAAGGCCCGAAAGAAATGCCGAACTTGCGATCACATATACCAAAAAGAACAGGCCAATAAATCGTACAGTAAAACTTCCTGTCCTTTTGGAAAGCTCTCCATATGCAGGTGTCAGACGTATCAGCCAGATTACATAAAAAGAGAGCACTACGGCCGCAGCAGCTGTCCCTGCCATGGCACTGATGCCCAACATCGCTCCATTCTTAAACAGGCACAGCAGAAACGGCGCCGGAAACACCAGTATGATCTGCCGAAAAAGCTGTCTGTGGGAAATCCTGTTATTCTCCGCAAATCTCATAACCTTTATCCTTTCCGGCTCCATGGCCTTGTCCGAAGCCTGCGTTTCTGGGCATTTCTGGCATACAGCGGCCGGAATTTCCGCTTCCGGAAGGGCTGTCGCAAAATCCTTCCACCGGTTTCCGCCTCACTGTTCTTCTCTACAAAAGGTACCAGATATGGAACACCGAAGCTTAAAAGTCCTGCCAGATGCGCCATGGTGAGATACAGTCCCAACACGATTCCGAATATACCTAGAAATCCTCCCAGAAACAGAAAAGCGTACTTCAGAAGCCGGAATGCAGAAGCAAATTCCTCATTAGGTATAGCCAGTGATCCCAGTGCTGTCAGTGCCACGATGATCACTACCACCGGGCTGACAAGATTGGCCTCCACCGCAGCCTGTCCGATGATCAGTCCTCCTACGATCCCAATGGCATTTCCAAGAGCTCCCGGGATCCGCACACCAGCCTCCCGTATCAACTCAAAAGACAGTTCCAGGAACACCAGCTCCACTACACTGGAAAATGGAACGCCCTCTCTTGCCTGTGCAAAGGAAAGGATCAGATTCGCCGGAAGGATCTGTGTATGAAACCGGATCACAGCCAGATAAAGTCCGGGGAGCAGCGTTGCCACAGCCATGGCCAGATACCGGAGCACCCGCAGGAAGGATGCCATCTCAAAACGGTTGTACCAGTCTTCACTGCTTTCCATAAAACTGTTGAATGCTCCGGGAACCACCAGTGCCACCGGCGAATTGTCGCAGAGCAGAACTGCTTTTCCATTCAGCAGCTCCTGGGCAGCCCGGTCCGGCCGCTCCGTTGTCTGAAACTGAGGAAAGGGAGAATACCATGCTTCTTCTGTCAGCTGTTCCAGCATCCCGCTGTCCAGGATCCCGTCCACTGTAAAAGATTCCAGGCGCTCTTTCACAGCAGTCAGAAGCTCCTCATGGACCAGATCCTCCACATAAAGAAGCTGTACCACCGTATTGGAGCGTACACCGATGCTGCTCTGCTCCACCTTCAACCTGGTATCCCGGATCCGCTTTCTCACAAGGGCCGCATTGGTTTTTACACTGTCACAGAACCCCTCCTTGGAGCCTCTGAGGACCTTTTCCGTTTTCACCTCTGATACAGCCAGCCCCGGATATCCTTTACTGGAAATTTTCATTGCTTTGTCGTATCCATCCAGAAAGAAAACTGCATTTCCCGAAAGAATGGCACCAAATACCTCCTCCATGGAAGACAGCTCCTTCACATCTGCAATTCCAAGACTGTTTCGGCGGATAAATTCCCGGATCTTTTCCTCCGGGATCTCCCAGAAATGATTGATCATTTTTCCGATAGCAGAATCATCCAGCATCATGTTTGAAACCGCAACCTCAATATAGACCATCAGACAGTCCGCCTTATGTCCCTCACCAAGGCGCATGGGCCTGATCAGGATATCATCGCAGTTTTCACACCGTTTCCGGATATACGATTCATTTTCATGAAGAGATATCGATATCTTCTTTGTTTCCATAAAGCCACCATCCTTTACAGCAAGTTCCCCCACTGCTTATTGCTTTTCGCAATTGAAACAGGGGACTTACTTGATTCGGTTAAAAAAAGAGATGCCCCAATGACATCTCTCTTAATATTCCCGCATATCCGGTTCTTATTCTTTTTTCTCGGCCTCTTTGGCCTCATTCTCCGCGCGGATAGTACGGATGATCGCTTTTCGTTGATTCTCCAGATGATGGAAAGAAATATCCTGCGCCTTTTGCACATCTCCTTCACGGATGGCTTTTACCAGCTCTTCATGCTCACTAACCAGAAGATTTCTTGTCTGCTCATCCTTCAGATACTCTACACGATAACGATACATCTGCTCACGGAGATTATTCAGGACCTGATTCAGACGCTTATTATCAGAAGCCTGATATATGATCTCGTGGAAAGCCACATCGGTTTCCGCCAGACGGACCAGATTTCCCTCTGCTTTTGTTTTTTCAAATTCCTTGGCTGCCACCCAGAGCCTTCCCAGCTCATCCTCTGTGATCAGCTTGCACGCTTTTTCTATGGCAACATTTTCGAGGGCGATACGCACCTCCAGAACATCGTTCAGATCCTTTTCTGTGATGCTGGCTACCTGTGCACCTCTGCGTGGGATCATCACTACAAGACCTTCCTGCTCCAGTTTGCGCATAGCCTCACGCACCGGTGTTCTGCTCACGCCAAGACGCTCTGCAAGGGCGATCTCCAGAAGTCTTTCGCCCGGCTTCAGCTCTCCCTTTAGGATTGCCTGCCGCAAGGTGTTAAAAACAACATCCCGAAGCGGCAGATATTCATTCATATCCACAGAAAAATCACTTGTCATTTGTAACTCCTCCATCTCTATTGTAAATATCCGTGGCAAATACAGTCTTTGCAAGCCCGCTCTTTCTGAGGCTTCTGGCTGCCGCGGCCATCTTATCCCTATTATCAAAGATTCCAAACACAGTAGGACCGCTTCCGCTCATCACGGCTTTCAGCGCACCTTTTTCTTCCATAAGGTTCTTGATATTGCCGATCACAGGATACTGTCGGATGATCCCCGGTTCAAATACATTCTCCATTCTGGATGCCATGGCATACAGATCATTATTTCTGATAGCTCCGATGAGTCCATCGATGTCCGGATGTTTTCCGATCCCTTCCAGATTCAGATTCTCATAGGCTGTTTTTGTGGAAACATTGATTCCCGGTTTTCCTATCAGAACATAACATTTCGGAACTTCCGGAAGTCTGGTCAGCTTCTCTCCGATTCCCTCTGCAAGAGCTGTTCCCCGCATGATACAATACGGAACATCTGCTCCGACCTTTACTGCACGTTCCATCAGCTGTTCTTCGGTAAGCCCTAAATGGAACATCCGGTTCACACCCACAAATGCGGCCGCTGCATCGGAGCTGCCTCCTGCCATGCCTGCTGCCACCGGGATAAATTTACGAAGCTTGATGGAAAGTCCCTCTTCAACATCGAACTCCTCCATCAGCATCTGTGCTGCCTTATATACAAGATTTCTCTGGTCTGTAGGAATAAACGGAAGATTGGTCGTCAGTACGATCCCCGGCCGTCTGGTCTTTCTGATATCCAGGATATCATACATACGGATGGTCTGCATGATCATGCGTACCTCATGATAACCGTCCTCTCTCTTTCCCAGAACATCAAGTCCGAGATTGATCTTTGCCATTGCTTTTAAACGCATAAGCCCCTCCATTTGTACTTTGTATACAGTATTTATACATGTATTTTATATGATTTTTACATTCTTTTCAACAGCAAAATATTTCACTTTTTATTTGATCTGACCTTCCACTTTTTTCACAACAAGAAGCGGAGTTCCCGGAGAGGGTTCCTGATTTTCCTTGAGAGCATTGATCGTCCGGATCTCCTGGATAGATGTGTGATATTTCCTTGCGATATCCCACAATTCATCTCCCGGTTTTACCATATAAACCAGGATTCCCGGCATAGCCTGGAGTTTTTTCATATCCAGTGGTTTTTCCTCTACTTTCTCAATGATAAATACCGGCTCTCTGGCAACTGCCAGAAGCTCCAGTCCTACAGTTGCCCGGATCTCGATCTCATTTCCATCTGCCATGGCTGCGGAAAGCTGCTCCAGCTTTGCTTTTAACTGATAACAGCTGTCCTGTCGGATCCCTCTTGCTTCCACCATATGGGAAAACGGTATCATTGCCTCCATGGAATAAAACGGCATATCATCATTTCCAATAATGTACAGGATCTTCAGCATGACCACGCCATCTGCCTGCACACCGTTCTCTACGATCCTGGTCTTATCAATCTTCACTTTTCCCTGACTGTGACACAGCTGGAGGACTTTTCCCTGAGTCTCCTTTACCTGGATCCTGTCACTGATCCTGCATCTGGAAAAATTACGTACCAGAAGCCGTTCCAGTACCTCATTCTTTCCTTCCGGAACACATTCACGGATCGGTGTATACACATCGGTAATGAGATCATATTCCTCTTCCCTGAAAAATTTCATATCCAGCTCCAGCACCACATCCGAAACAAGGATCCGTTCTTCCCCATCGACATCCGGTTTGGCCTCCAGACTCTGATGCATCACCGAAGCTTCGATCAGCGGGATCAGTTCCTCCGTGCAGTCCGGACATTCCACTTCTCCGGAAAAAGGCAGCGAATATTCCAGCCACTGCACCGGGGCTTCTGTATCTTCAGCTCCGTACAGCACAAAAACGGACAGCTCTCCTCTTGCCTTTACCACATTTTCCTCCGGCTTCAGATCCAGCCCCCGTACATCCATAGTATACCAGATCAGGCTGGCGATATCCGGACGATTGGAGGCAATGGTATACTCATCCTTGATCCGGAGTGTATCTTTTTTATGTACGGTAAGTCCCAGAAAACGGACTGTTTTTTTTCTGACGGATACCTCTTCTGCATCCAGCGCCACCGGAAGGCGGATCTGTTCCGTTTCATCCACAGTCGCACAAAAAGTTACCAAAGCTTTGATATTAAGCTTTCTGGAATGGATCAGGCGGATCGTAAGATCTTCAATTTCCCACTTCAGACACATTTTATCCCCGTTTATGATATTCTTCAGGTTCAAGGTTTCCTCAAATGGAAGTTTTGCAGTAAGACTGCTGACGATCCCTCTTTCTTCCCCCACATAAAGGATATCTACCTGCAGATTTCCCGTAAGAATACCTTTCCCGTCAGTAAGACGGACATCATCCATAATGATCCTGCCCTTATTCTGGATCAGTCTTCCTGCATCCGGTTTTGCATCCGGTACATTAAAATCCTCATCAAAAGTGATCTGACTTTTTGCCCTGCTTTTTTCCTTTAATATCTGCATGCTTTCTTTTTTTAATTCCACAGTCTATTCCCCTTTCTCCGACTCTTTTTTCACCGGACTGCTGCTTTCCCGGAACGTTACCGGCTTTTCCTGTTTCCGGGTTTTTATCACAATGCAGGGATAGGACGGAACTCCTGCCTCCTTAAGATCCTCCGGTCCAAGAAGTTTTGTAACAAAAAATATCCCATTCGAGGATTCTCCAAGCTCCTCTACCTGGATGCTGTATCCGCCACTCATCTGCCGCCCGTACCCTTTGGCCAGGTAAAGATCCTCTCCGGTTTCATAACTCAGCTGAAATTCCTTTTCCTTTTTTTCTTCCATAAGCCTGGAAAGCTCCTCCGGGATATCCCGGCATTCCACAACGATGTAATCTACAGGTTTTCGTTCTTCTTCCTCCACCCGGACAAATCGACACCCGGAAAGCAGCAGTGCCAGCACGGCAGCTGTCAGCACGATCCGCAGAAATACTGCTTTTTTCATAATATAAGCCACCTGCATGATTCGTTACTGTTCACTCCGTTCTCAGTAACACGCTTTGCGGAAGATCACCAGTAAACAGTAACCATTATTCAGTATTTATTCTATGTGAGCAGGGAAAGATTTATTGCAACTATCGGATTTTCTTCGTATAATATAAAAATACCATCTTACTGCGGAACTCTCCGCAAGTATCTATAACAGAAAGGACAAAAGACATGATTCGATTCATACTTGTCTGTATCGTGGTGATCGCCTATCTGGTGCTGACCATTCCGGTTCTCCTTGTAGAATGGATCATCGGGAAATTTTCTCCCATGACTAAGGATATCAGCTCTCTGCGCATGGTACAGGCCATATTCAAATTCATCCTGTGGATCACAGGCGCCAAAGTCACCGTCATCGGCGAAGAAAACGTTCCAAAGGATCAGGCTGTTCTCTATGTAGCAAACCACCGGAGCTATTTCGACATCCTGCTCACCTACAGCCGCTGTCCGATCCGCACCGGCTATGTTGCCAAGAAGGAAATGGAGCATTATCCGCTGCTCTCCAACTGGATGCGCAATCTCTACTGTCTCTTTCTCGACAGAGAGGATATCAAGCAGGGTCTGAAAACGATCCTTCAGGCCGCAGACTATGTGAAATCCGGCATTTCCATATGTATCTTCCCGGAAGGAACCAGAAATAAGAATGCTGATGAAACAGAAATGCTACCTTTCCATGATGGCAGCTTCAAGATCGCAGCCAGAGCCAAAAGCCCGATCATTCCTATTGCGATCAGCAACTCTGCCAATATCTGGGAGGCCAATTTCCCGAAGATGACACCTACACACGTAGTGATCGAATATGGCAAGCCTATCATTCCTTCAGAGCTTGACCGGGATACTCAGCGCCGCTTAGGTTCCTATACACAGGATATCATCAAAGAAATGCTGATCAAAAACAAAGAACTGGTGTGAACATCAAAAAAACCATATCTATGTCTGTTTTTCGACATAAGATATGGTTTTTTTATTACTGTGTACCTGCTCCCAGGATTTTTTCCGCATTTTCGATACGTTCTTTCGTTGGCGGATTGATTCCCTTCAGCGGATAATCAATATGCAGATTTTCCCATTTAAAGGTTCCGAGTGTGTGATATGGAAGAACCTCCACTCTCTCAACTGTCTTCAGTGTTGCAATAAAGTCAGCCAGCCGGTGGAGATAGTCATCCCGGTCATTGCGTTCCGGAACCAGTACGTGACGGATCCACATGGATACGCCCATATCGGAAAGCTTCCGGGCCATGGCAAGGATATTTTTATTGGTACATCCTGTGAGGATCTTATGCTGTTCCTCATCAATGTGCTTGATATCCAGCATGACAAGATCTGTGTACTTCATCAGCTCTTCCCATTTTTCATACCACGGACCCTCTTCTGTGTAAGGGTTGCCGCTGGTATCAAGTGTTGTGTGGATTCCAAGTTTTTTTGCTTTTCTGAACAGCTCAGTGAGGAAATCGATCTGTAACAGTGGCTCGCCTCCACTCACAGTAATACCGCCCTTACTTCCCCAGTAAGAGCGGTATCGACAGGCTTTTTCAAGCAGCTCATCTGCTGTGTACTCCGTCCCTGTTTTCATTTGCCAGGTGTCCGGATTGTGGCAGAACTGACAGCGCATGGCGCAGCCGCTCAAAAAGATCACATACCGGACTCCTGGTCCGTCAACAGAGCCGAAGCTCTCCAGTGAGTGGACGTAGCCAGTGATTTTTTTCTGGTCGTCCATATTTTTTATTACATCCTTTCGTGGCAGGTTCTTGCGATAACGTCAAGCTGCTGCTCTCTTGTAAGGTCGATGAACTTAACAGCGTATCCGGAAACACGGATCGTGAAGTTTGCATACTCCTCTTTTTCCGGATGCTCCATAGCATCGATAAGTTTCTCTTTACCGAATACGTTTACATTGAGGTGATGTGCACCACGGTCAAAGTATCCGTCAAGTACATTTACAAGATTCTCTGTACGCTCTTCCTCAGAATGGCCAAGTGCATCCGGGTTGATCGTCTGAGTATTGGAGATTCCGTCAAGGGCATCCTCATAGTCAAGCTTTGCAACAGAGTTCAGGGAAGCAAGAAGTCCGTTCTGCTCTGCGCCGTAAGACGGGTTTGCTCCCGGTGCCAGAGGCTCGCCGGCTTTTCTTCCGTCCGGAAGAGATCCTGTAGCTTTACCATAAACAACGTTGGATGTGATGGTAAGGATGGATGTGGTTGGCTTGGAATCACGATAGGTATGGATGTGTTTCAGCTTCTCAAGGAATGTGGAAAGCAGAGTTGTTGCGATCTCGTCTGCTCTGTCATCATCGTTACCATAACGTGGGAAGTCACCCTCAACCTGGAAGTCTGTTGTGATTCCGTCCTCGTCACGGATTGCTTTTACTTTTGCATATTTGATAGCGGAAAGGGAATCTACTACGTGTGAGAATCCGGCGATACCTGTTGCGAAGGAACGGTCAACCTTTGTATCGATAAGTGCCATCTCAGCTGCCTCATAGTAGTATTTATCATGCATGTAGTGGATCATGTTCAGTGTTCCAACATACAGATGTGCAAGCCAGTCCATCATCTGATCATATTTTGCGATTACTTCGTCATAATCAAGGTACTCGGAAGTGATCGGCTGATACTGCGGTCCTACCTGCTGTTTTGTCTTCTCATCAACACCACCGTTGATCGCGTAAAGAAGGCATTTTGCAAGGTTTGCACGAGCACCGAAGAACTGCATCTCTTTACCTGTCTCTGTAGCAGATACACAGCAGCAGATGCTATAGTCATCGCCCCATACCGGACGCATAACATCATCGTTCTCATACTGGATGGAACTTGTTGTAACAGAGATGTCTGCTGCATATTTCTTGAAGTTCTCAGGCAGTCTTGAAGAGTAGAGAACTGTAAGGTTCGGCTCCGGAGCCGGTCCCATATCCTCAAGTGTATGAAGGAAACGATAGTCGTTCTTTGTTACCATGGAACGTCCGTCCTGTCCCATACCTGCTACTTCCAGAGTTGCCCATACCGGGTCACCGGAGAAGAGCTGGTTGTAAGACGGGATACGAGCGAATTTAACCATACGGAATTTCATTACGATATGGTCAACAAGCTCCTGTGCCTCTTTCTCTGTAAGAGTTCCGTTCTCAAGGTCTCTCTCAATATAGATATCAAGGAATGTGGAGATACGTCCAACACTCATTGCAGCTCCGTTCTGAGTTTTGATTGCTGCAAGATATCCAAAGTACAGCCACTGGAATGCTTCCTTTGCATTCTTAGCCGGCTGGGAAATATCAAAGCCATAGATCTGAGCCATTTCTTTCATCTTCTTCAGAGCACGGATCTGATCTGCGATCTCCTCACGAAGCTGGAAGTCATAACGTCTCATACCCTGACGGTCGCATGCTGCGAAGTCTTTCTCTTTACCTGCGATCAGATAATCAATTCCGTAAAGAGCAACTCGTCTGTAATCACCTACGATACGTCCACGTCCGTAAGTATCCGGAAGTCCTGTAAGGATCTTGTTGTGACGTGCTCTCTTCATCTCCGGTGTGTAGATATCGAATACACCCTGGTTGTGTGTTTTGAACTCATAGTTGTTGAAAACATCTTTGATCTTGTCGCTTACATGGTATCCGTAAGTCTCACATGCCTGCTCTGCCATTTTAATTCCGCCGTATGGCATGAAAGCACGTTTCAGAGGTTTGTCTGTCTGAAGACCTACAACCTGCTCCAGGTCTTTGAGTTCCTCATCGATATATCCAGGACCGTATGCTGTAATTCCTGTTACTACCTCTGTCTCCATATCAAGAACGCCGCCTTTAGCACGCTCTTCTTTCTGAAGCTCCTGAAGCTTGCCCCAGAGTTTATCTGTTGCCTCTGTTGGTGCTTCCAGGAAGGAAGCATCTCCATCATATGGTGTATAGTTCATACTGATGAAATTACGAACATCGATCTTCTCTTTCCAACGATCACCCTTAAAACCATTCCACTGTTCAAAATCAACTTTTGCCAATTTGTTACACATCCTTTCCTGTTGTCTCAATATTTCGTTCACTGCCCGCGCAGTTAGTAATATATAACATTTCTCATGACGACCATAAGATAACAGATTCCGAATTTAAAGTCAACAGCTTGGAAGTATGTTCTTTATAATATACATGTAATTGTATTATTGATAAAAATAATGAGAAAATTGTACCAGATATTGTACAATGTCGGGCGTCTGACGGACGCTCCTGGCGGAGGGCGTTTCCTTTCCAGGGGGGACACTTTGGCAGTGGGGTTTCCCTTTCT
>OKUO01000218.1_pt1 | contig 23667 bp, 17 predicted proteins | sample 1606481 | NCBI WGS metagenome assembly OKUO01 (sample SAMEA3882503, study PRJEB24775) | human gut metagenome | biome: human-associated habitat; feature: intestine environment; material: feces | place: Netherlands | collected 2009/2010
CAGCGAGTATGAGGATATCCACAGCTTCGTGGAGGCAAACCTGATTGACCGCATCGGAGATGCCGGAAAGAAGCTGCACACCGGAAGAAGCCGCAATGACCAGGTAGCCCTCGATATGAAACTTTATGTCCGCGATGAGATCACCGAGATTGATGCACTCGTCAAAGAGGTGCTGGTAACACTCGAAAAAATCATGGAAGAGAACATTCACACCTATATGCCGGGATTCACCCATCTGCAGAAAGCACAGCCGATCACACTGGCACATCACATGGGCGCATATTTTGAAATGTTCCGCCGCGACAGAGGCCGCCTTGCAGACATCTACAAGAGAATGAATTACTGTCCGCTCGGTTCCGGTGCGCTGGCTGGAACGACGTATCCGTTGGACCGCGCTTACACAGCAGAGCTGCTCGGCTTTGACGGCCCGACCTTAAACAGCATGGATTCCGTATCCGACCGTGACTATGTCATTGAGCTCCTCAGTGCTCTTTCTACGATTATGATGCATCTTTCCCGCTTCTCCGAGGAGATCATCATCTGGAATACCAATGAGTACCAGTTTGTGGACATCGACGACGCATACAGCACCGGAAGCAGTATCATGCCGCAGAAAAAGAATCCGGATATCGCAGAGCTTGTTCGAGGAAAAACAGGCCGCGTTTACGCAGCTCTGATGTCAATGCTCACCACTATGAAGGGAATCCCGCTGGCGTACAACAAAGATATGCAGGAGGATAAAGAGCTGACCTTCGATGCCATCGACACCGTAAAAGGATGCCTGGCTCTGTTCAATGGCATGCTTTCTACCATGCACTTCAAAAAAGACCGCATGGAGAACAGTGCAAAGAACGGTTTCACGAATGCAACGGACGCAGCTGATTACCTTGTTGGAAAAGGCGTTCCGTTCCGCGATGCACATGGCATTGTCGGCCGTCTCGTTCTGTACTGCATTGACAAAGGAATCTCCCTTGATGATATGAAACTCGAAGAGTACAAAGCGATCAGCCCGGTCTTCGAGGATGATATTTATGATGCCATCAGCATGAAGAACTGCGTAGAACGACGCAACACGATCGGTGCGCCGGGAGCAGATGCGATGCTGGCTGTCATCGAGCAGAATAAAAAATATTTACAGGAAAATTGAAAAAACAGTTGCAATTTTGAAAAAATTGGTATAGTATGACATGAGACGCACAAATGTACGCCACAGAAGAACAAGGAGATGAAACCAATGGAGCAGAAATTGAGAGTAGGAATTTTAGGAGCAACCGGTATGGTAGGTCAGAGATTTATTTCTCTGCTGGAGAACCATCCGTGGTTTGAAGTTGTGACCCTGGCAGCAAGTCCGAGAAGTGCCGGAAAAACATATGAGGAAGCAGTCGGCGGACGCTGGAAAATGGATACTCCAATGCCGGAAGCAGTGAAAAAGCTCGTTGTGATGAATGTAAATGATGTAGAGCATGTGGCATCTACAGTTGATTTTGTATTCAGTGCAGTGGATATGTCTAAAGACGAGATCAAAGCAATTGAAGAAGCATATGCAAAAACAGAAACACCTGTTGTGTCAAACAACAGTGCACACAGATGGACACCTGATGTTCCTATGGTTATTCCAGAAATCAACCCAGAACATTATGCAGTCATCGAAGATCAGAAAAAGAGACTTGGAACTAAGAGAGGTTTTATCTGTGTAAAACCAAACTGTTCAATCCAGAGTTATGCACCGGCACTTACCGCATGGAGAAAGTTTGAGCCGACACTCGTTGTCGCTACGACTTATCAGGCAATTTCCGGAGCCGGAAAGACCTTCAAAGACTGGCCGGAGATGGCTGCACTTGCAGACAACCTGATCCTGAAGGTTGTTTCCGAGATCCACGATCCGGTTACGACAACCGATGAGCTGATTCCATCCGGCGAGACTTCTTCCTTCCGTTCCAACCCGCTCGGACTGGCAGAGTTTACCCTGTCAAGAAAAGATCCGGCTTACGTGGGACGTGCAAAAGAAGTACAGGTCGCAGAGAAAGCCATCCAGGAAGGAAACTGCCCGGCCGAGGCACTTCCGGAACTGAAACCGGTCTTCGCAGCCATCCATACCCAGTACCCGGATATCGACAAGACAAACGTCGGTGTCGGATCCACCATCTTCGCTGTAAAACCGGGTGACGGCTCTGCGCGTGAGCAGGCAGCTTCCTGCCAGAAGGTATTAGGCGGCTGGGCAAACATCGCCAACGAGTATGCAACGAAGCGCTACCGCTCCAACCTGATCAACTGGGGCATGCTTCCATTCCTGATCCCGGAGGGAGATCTGCCGTTTACAAACGGAGATTACATCTTTGTACCGGAGATCCGCAAGGCAGTGGAAGAGAAAGCCGATGTGATCAAAGCGTACGTTGTAAAAGACGGAGCACTTGTTCCGTTCGAGATGACGTTAGGCGCGCTGACCGATGATGAGAGAGAAATCATCCGCAAGGGATGCCTGATCAACTATTATAGAGGATAAGTATTTGAGAAAGAGCTGTGTGGCAGAAGAAAAGTCTGTTTCATAGCTCTTTTTCTGCACACTTATTTGAAACAAAATATCAGAAAACAATATAAAATTTAGAAAATAAACACAATAATTAAGAAAAGGAAAAGCGATATAAAAAAACAATAAAAATATTTTAAAAATGTGTTGACAAATGCTGACGGATCTGTTATATTAAAATCACAAAGAAACAAGAAAACAAAAACCTAACCAAGAGGTACAAAGAGAAAGACTTGGGACCCCCTTTTCAAGAGAACAAACCATTTTCATAGAAAGAGACGAGAAATCTTCTATAGAAGAATGGAAAAAAAGGGAAAAGGAAGATGTTCTTAAGATGAGAGACTTCCGAAAGGAAAGAAAACCTGAGATAAAGATCCATACAAAAGAAGTTCGAAAGAAAACCTTTTGATAAACATGAGATCAGAGCAGATCTTAGGAAATCCTAAGGAAAAGATTTTCGGAGTGGAAATCTTAACCGCAAAGGAAAAGCCTCTGAAAAAGAACATCTTCCCGAAAAAAAGAAAATCTACAACAGGGAAATGGAAGAGAAACGATCTTTGAAATATCAAACGAAAGCGAAAACAAAGATCACAGATCGGTAAAGAAAGAAAACCAGTGAAAATCCTTGAAAGTAGAGAAAAAACTGAATATGGAAAATAAAGAAAAAGCGGTCGCTGTATCAGAAAAAATGATTGGTATGGCGATCGCTTTTTGTGTTGTGTAATTCGTCCGCCGGGCATGTTTTTCTTGACAGATGCGGCGGAAATGGTGCATACTTCTTAAAGCATAACAGCGGAGAAATCCGTGTATCGAAAATAAGAAGTCAGAACAGGAGAAGAAAGTGGCTGGATTTTGCAGAGAAGATATTTTAATGGAAGACAACGATATTCTTGTTGTTCACAAGCACGCGGGTATGGCAGTGCAGAATGCGCGGATGGGACAGATGGATCTGGAGCATGCGCTGCTGAATTATTTGGCGAAGCAGGCAAGGGCGGAAACACCGGGTCAGGCGCGGACTCAGATTCCATATCTGGCGGTCGTTCACCGGCTCGATCAGCCGGTTGAGGGCGTGCTGGTGTTTGCGAAAAACAAAGACGCCGCAGGAAAACTGGGACGGCAGGTGAAGGACGGGACGATGAAGAAAGAGTATCTCGCCGTCTGTGAGGGAAAAATCGAAAAACAGGGCGTGCAGAAGTTTGAGGATTTCCTTGTAAAAGACGGACGGAGCAACACATCCCGCGTCGTACAGCCAGGCACCGCCGGAGCGAAAAAAGCGGTGCTGGAATATGAGGTGATAAGGACACAGGAGAACCGAACCCTGGTGCAGATCCACCTCGGAACGGGCCGCCACCACCAGATCCGCGTCCAGTTTTCCCATGCGGGATATCCGCTGGCGGGGGATGCAAAATATGGGGCGAAAGAGAAAGGATCTCTGGCGCTGTGCGCACATCATCTCGAGCTGAAGCATCCGCGGACAGGCAAACGGCTTTCGTTTACCGTAAAACCAGAAGGTGAAATCTTCCACAGCTTTGTGTAACTATTCAGAGCTATGTGAAATTGCAAAAAAGTTCAGAAAATCATAAGAAAACAGGACTGGACTATTTTTACGGTTTGTGTATAATAGAGAAAGGTTATGTAACAAAACTGTAAAAAGTAATGGAAAATGATTCATCAGGCAAAGCAGAAAGGGAGAATTATGAAACGCAGAATGATTGCAGTACTGCTTTCCGGAATCCTGCTGTGCTCGGCAGCTGGATGCGGAAAAGAAGCAGTGACAGACAAGAGCACCGCAGCATCGTCGTCTCAGGAAGTGACAGAAACTCCGGCGGCAGAAGAAAGCCCGGAGGCCTCATCGTCCAGCGCAGATTCTACAGCAGAGTCAGCCAGTGCATCCACATCTTCTGAAAGCTCTGGAGATGAAGGAAAAGAAGCAGACAAAAAACGAATAGAAATCACCGTTCCGCACAAAGACGGCATGGAAGCATTGTACGACACCGTGGATGGACTTAACGTTGAAAAAGGCTCTTACATCGCCGTGGTTGCAAAAGACTTAAGTGCCGGTTTTTGGAAAGCCGTAAAAGCCGGTGCGCAGCAGGCACTTGACGATCTGAACGCCTCGCTTGGCTACACCGGAAACGACAAAGTTTATATGACATTTGAAGGCCCGGAAAATGAAAGTGACACCAACTCTCAGATCAATATCATCGACTCTGTCATTTCGGAAAATCCGGACGCGCTGATCCTTGGCATCATTGACCAGCAGTCGGGACAGGCACAGATGGAAGAGGCTTCCGATAGCCAGATTCCAGTCATCATCGCGGATTCCGGCATCGAGAGTGATCTGATCACCTCGACATGTGCGACTGATCACGCAGCGGCAGCAAAGCTTGCGGCAGATCATCTCTGCGAGGCCATCGGCAACAGCGGAGAGGTTGCGATTGTTGCACATCAGTACAACACCGAGAGCAGCGCAGAGCGCGTGGAAGCATTTAAAAAAGAGATCGAAGAAAAATATACCGACGTGAAAGTGGTTCAGGTGAATTACGGAGATGGAGAAGAATCCATCGCGGACATGCTGAAAAATACACTTGAAACCTACCCGGCTCTGAAGGGCATCTTTTGTACGAACGAAGACATGGCAGACCAGACGCTGGATGCGCTGGCGGATATGGAAAATACTGAGCAGATTCAGATTGTCGGTTTTGATTCCGGTGAAGAACAGCAGAAAGCGATCCAGGAGGGACGCGAGTACGGTACCGTAACGCAGAATCCGTACGGTCTTGGCTATGCGGCAATCGTGGCGGCCGTCCGCGCGATTCAGGGACTTTCGGTAGATCAGAAGATCGATACGGGATATCAGTGGCTCGACAAAGACACGATCGATCTGGAGACAAATCAGAAGTATCTTTATAACTGAAAATCAGGATAAAAAATGAACCCGGCAGACAAGGGAATGTTCCTTTGCCTGCCGGGTTTTCTGCGCTGCAGTGCGGATTACGAGTTCTGATCGTCTTCGTAAATTCTCTGTACCTCTTCGGAAATCTGCTGCCGGATCGCGGAGAGATCGACATCCGGGATGCCGTCCTCGGTGATCTGCGGTTTGGAAGGAGAGGTATACGGCTTCGTGTCGCCCATGGAAGCTTTTGGGGATGTTTCTTCTTCGTCAAACTCCTCCGGAGCGGCCGGTTTTGCGGATGGCCGGCGGCGGATGATTTTTGGAAGATCTTCCTCATCGTCGTCATCGTCAGGTTCTTCCGGAACAAAACGGAAATCGTACATGGTGTTCTGCGAAACACGGGTACGGTTCGACGGTTTCTGATAGCTGCGGTACGGATCTCTTGCGTTGCCGGAAGAAGAGGAAGAGGAGCCGCGGCGTTTCTTTTTCTTCTTTCTGGATGGAAGAGGATCGAAACCGGATCTGCGCTTCCGTCTGGCGCGCGCTTTTGCACGGTGTTCGCGTTCTTCTTCGTCGTCATCCTCCCAGTAGTCCGCCTCTTTCCACGGTTTAAACTGGAAGAGCATGCCTGCTGCGGCGAGAATGGCAGAGACAATCCAGAACATCATGTTCAGATCGAGGTCCTTGAAGAAATATGCCATGCGGATCGTCGTGAGGGCGCCGCAGATGGAGGTGACCAGGATTACGGAAATGCGTTCGAACGGAACGCAGATCAGGCCGATCACGAAAGCAACGAGGGCGACGAGTCCATAACCTGTGATATCGTTTGGATTGACGAGATGCCAGAGGCAAAAGCCGATGAGCCCGCAGATCAGAAGAAAAAGTCCGATCCGGTAGAGGACGAAGGCAATGATTGCGGTCAGAAGACCGGTGCCGACGGCAAGCGCCAGGGTGATCGTCGTGGTCTGATTCGTGTAGGTACCCGCTGCATAACCGGCGGCCGCGCCGAGAAAAAATCCGGGAATGACGCTCCAGAGCTTGCGGAGCGCATAGCCGAAGAAACAGTTCAGCAGGGCAAAAACAATCACAATCAGAAGAAGCTGCTGCTGGTAAACACCCATGACGTCCCGGACTTTATCGAGACCGCCAAGCAGCGTGTTGATGTTGAAAGTTTGCATATTCAGATTCATGATATTCACTCCTATATGATGTATCGGAAAAATAGATACAGGTTGTATTTTAGTACGGAACGGCGGTTTTGGCAAGTGAAATTGTGTTTGAGATCTGGGAAACGGCAGAATGGCGGCGGTGTGCATATGGTATAAGGAAGAGCAAAAAGGAAATAAAACAGGCATGAATCAGGATAGAGTGTATGAAAATAGAAGAAATTCCTATCAGGGAAATCCGATGGAGCGGCCGGAGCCGTTTTTTGCGGCACAGCCCTTATGGGGAAGAAGTATGGAGGAGCAGCAGGAAGCGCGGGAACGGCAGCGGATGCAGTCGTATTATTCCCGGACGGCATCTGATCTGCAGCGGCTGGTGGAGGCAGAGTGTGACCGCATGGATTACCGCGGCAGCATGATGTACGACGAATTCCCGGACCGGCTCATGATGGAGCACACCTGCCGGAATATCGCACGTCAGTACGGCAGGGAAAACGGCGGGAAGGATGAGAAAACGGCAGAAGAGGAACTGCTCGATTTGATCGGCGTTCTTTTTTATAATGAAATGTTCCGGAGGCGGAGCAGGAGGAAACATTATTACAATCTGTGGCTTTAAACCGCGCCATAAAGTAATAAGAGGGTAACACATTTTTAATAATTTTTCTGTTGTGGTTTTGCGGAAAACAGATTACAATATTAGCGGGGTTGTAAGGGGCTTTATTACACATGTTTACAAACGATTCAGGAAGTTTGGAGAGTATAAATGGAATTACAGAAATTATTACAGGATGAAATCCGGGAAGGGCTGTATCGTATCACGATCAGCGGCCCAAGAGGGGACAGTGAAGTGTCCAAAGTGAGAATACGCCCGGTTGAAATAAAAGGAAAACTGCTCTTTCAGTGCCAGGAGACCGTCGGCACGAAGGAGTTTCATAAAAATATGACAAAAGACGACGTGATCACCCGGATCAGCGACTGGATGAACGGAACCTTCAAGCAGATGCAGCTCGAATCCGACACCTGCACAGCATCCGTTCTGGTCAGCAAAAAGGGAACGATGACGATCAAAAAGAAACCGCATATGAAAGGAACCGGCAAACCCGTCAATCTGGCGCACAACCGGAAGAAACGGTATATTCTGGAAGAAGGAATCCCGGTTCCTTTTTTACAGGATCTCGGTGTTATGACAAAAGAAGGCAAAATCGTGCGGACCCGCTACGACAAGTTCCGCCAGATCAACCGCTTTCTGGAGTTCATCGAAGATATCCTGCCGCAGCTCCCATCGGACCGCGAGATCACGATTCTCGATTTCGGCTGCGGAAAATCGTATCTGACGTTTGCGATGTATTATTACTTCCGCGAACTGAAAAAACTGGATGTCAATATCATCGGACTTGACTTGAAAGAGGATGTCATCGCAATCTGCAACGGACTGGCAGAGAAATATGGCTATGAAAAGCTGCATTTCTACCAGGGTGACATCGCTTCTTATACCGGCCGCGACGAGGTCGATATGGTGGTGACGCTGCACGCGTGCGACACGGCGACTGACTATGCGCTGGAAAAGGCCGTCAAATGGAATGCAAAAGTTATTCTTTCCGTTCCGTGCTGCCAGCATGAGCTGAACCGCCAGATTGCAAACAAAGAACTGTATCCGATCATGGATTACGGCATCTTAAAAGAGCGCATGGCGGCGCTTCTGACCGACGGAATCCGGGCAAAGCTTCTGGAGAATGCAGGCTATGAGACACAGATTCTCGAATTCATCGACATGGAGCACACGCCGAAGAACCTTCTGATCCGCGCGGTAAAACGCCAGGAAGGCTCGAAAAAACTGCCGGAAGAACTGAAAGCGTGCATGGAAGCGTACCATGTGAAGCCGACACTGGCAGACCTCCTCACAGAAAAGGAGGAGCCGTGATGAATAAAAGAGCAGCAAGGATTCTGATCCTTTTTCTTGTTTTTGCCGCATCAGTCGGTGTGTTCACACACCTGATGAGCCACGAGACGACGGAGAATGCGACCGATCTGGACGCAGCGAGTCTTCCGGTGCTGTACATGAAGACCGCGGACATGACAGTGAACCGCATGTACGGATACCGCCAGGAGATGAACGGCGTAACGACAAGAGAAAACCTGACACCGCTGCCGATGGACCGTTCGCTTACGCTTGAAATTGATGCGAAGGGACAGAAAATTAAAAACGTGACCTATACGGTGGAAAGCACAGACGGCGGAGCGCTGATTGAAAACTCGGTGCTGAAATCGTTTGACGAGGACGGAAGCTATCTGAAAGCAGACTTCCAGTTAGAGACCGCGATTCTGATGAATCAGGAATATACGCTGAAGCTCGAGGTTGCCTACGGGGACGGCCAGTCTGCCTGGTATTACACCCGCATTGTACAGCGCAACGGCGTGGAGGTCGGCGATTATCTGGCCTACACGCAGATGTTTGCGCAGACATGCCTGGATAAAACGCAGGCGGAAGCGCTCGTTCCGCAGCTTGAGCCGGATGAGACGGGGGATAATTCTTCGTTCCTCAATGTCAACATTCATTCCAGCCTCGACCAGATTTCCTGGGGAAGCCTCGCACCGACGATCGTACAGCAGCCGGTGCAGCAGATCAAAGAAGCGAATGAGACGACGACCAGCATCACACAGGAGTACATGATCAGTGCGCAGGATGAGAACGGACAGACGGAGTATTATACCGTAAGCGAGTTCTACCGGATGCGAGAGTCCGACGGAGAGATTATTCTGCTGGACTTCGAGCGGAGCGCACAGCAGATCTTTGATCCGGAGCTTGGTGTTCTGACGAAATCCGGCATCAACCTCGGTGTGACCGGCGAGGATACCGAGTATGTGACGAATACGGCAGGTGATATTGTCGCATTTGTAGTAAACGGTGATCTCTGGTGCTACAACCGCAGCGCCAACAAGACGATCCGCGTTTTCAGCTTCCGTGAGAACGGCAGCATGGATGAACGGGAACAGCACGGAGAGCATGATGTCAACATTGTGCGTGTGGATGATGCGGGCGATGTGACGTTTGTTGTTTATGGCTATATGAACCGCGGAAACCACGAGGGTGAAGTGGGAGCAGCCGTTTACTATTATCGCGCCGAGCGGAATGTGGCAACCGAGGAGATTTTCGTTCCGGCGGATATTTCCTACGAGATGCTGAAAAAACAGCTCGACCGCCTCTCCTACGTCAACAAGCAGAGAGAGATGTATCTCTATCTGAATGAGAACCTGTGTAAGGTAGATATTGAAACCGGCACGACGACGGTGGTCCGGGAAAGTATCCCGGAGGACTGCTTTGTAGTATCGGAAAGCCAGGAGAGCATCGCGTGGATGGATGCGGACAATGCAAGCAGTGCGATGAACATCACCGTGATGAATCTGGAGAGCGGGGAAACGCAGCGCTTTGCGGCGGATGACGGACAGAAGATCCGGGCACTTGGCTTTATCAATGAAGACTTTGTCTATGGTATGGCAAACGACAGCGATATTTTAAAAGATATTTCCGGCAATGAAGTTTTCGCTATGCATACGGTGCGGATTGTCAGCATCGACGGAAACGTGAAAAAAGAGTATCACCAGGACGGCTATTATGTGACAGGCGTGTCGATTTCGGACGGCCTTCTGGAGCTGGACCGCGTGGTACGCCAGGAAAACGGCTATGCGGATGCGCCGGAGGATCACATCATGAACGGCGAGCAGCAGAGCCAGGAACTGGTGACGGGCCGCCTGGCAACGGTGGACGACAGAAGAGAGCAGCAGTTCCTTCTGGAATTCTCGACGAGCGGCAAAACACAGTCGCTTCTGACACTGACACCGAAATATATCTATTCAACCTTACGGACCGATCTTACGATGTCGTACGACACGGGCAGCGCAGATCTTTACTATGTATATGGAAAAGGAAAACTGATCGCCATTTTAAGCTCCCCGGCCGAGGCCGTACAGCTTGCCGATGAGAATGTCGGCGTTGTGCTGAACAGCAGCCAGTCCTATGTGTGGGAGCGCGGAAACCGCCAGCAGGGCATGCGCCTCGACGAGACAACGATGCCGTCGGGATTCCAGAGTGCATCTCTGGACGAAAACGTGCTGAAGGAGTCACTTGGTGATGATTACGAACTGCTGAACCTGACGGGCTGCACAAGAGAAGAAATTCTCTACATGATCAGCAGCGGCTGCGGCGTTGTTGTAAAGACCGGCGCGAACGAGAGTCTGCTTCTGACCGGATACGATATTTTTGGAAATTCCTGGCTGTATAACCCGGCAACGGGCGAGACAACCGCACTTTCTGACGATGACAGCGATGCATTGTTCGCACAGAACGGCAATGTCTTCATCAGTTATATTAAAAAAGTAAAGATCGAGTGATTTGCGGGGTTTTCTAATGACGCAAAAAGTGTTAGAATAAAGAAAGCACTATGAATATTTAGGGAGAAAAAAGACAATGAAACTTACAACCATCCGAGAGATTTATAAAAACCGGGAAGCATACCTGGACAAAGAAGTAACCGTAGGCGGCTGGGTGCGCAGCGTACGTGATTCCAAAACCTTTGGTTTCATCGTTCTGCACGACGGAAGCTATTTCGAAACCCTGCAGATCGTATACCACGATGAGATGGAAAACTTCGCTGAGATTTCCAAAATGAACGTCGGCGCAGCCATCATCGTAAAAGGTACCCTCGTTGCTACCCCGCAGGCAAAACAGCCGTTTGAGATTCAGGCGACAGAAGTTACCGTAGAGGGCGTTTCCGCACCGGATTACCCGCTGCAGAAAAAACGCCACTCCATGGAATACCTTCGTACCATTTCCCATCTGCGTCCGAGAACCAACACCTTCCAGGCAGTATTCCGTGTTCGTTCCCTCTGCGCCTATGCGATCCATCAGTTCTTCCAGGAGAGAGACTTCGTTTATGTGAACACCCCGCTGATCACCGGAAGCGACTGCGAGGGAGCCGGCGAGATGTTCCAGGTAACCACCATGGATCTTGACAATATTCCGAAAACCGAGGACGGCGCTGTTGATTTCACACAGGACTTCTTCGGAAAGAAGACAAGCCTTACCGTAAGCGGACAGTTAAACGGCGAGACCTTTGCACAGGCATTCCGCAATATCTACACCTTCGGACCGACCTTCCGTGCAGAAAATTCCAACACCACCCGCCATGCAGCAGAGTTCTGGATGATCGAGCCGGAAATTGCTTTCGCTGATCTGGAGGACGATATGGAGCTTGCTGAGGCAATGCTGAAATATGTCATCCGCTACGTTATGGAGCATGCACCGGAAGAAATGCAGTTCTTCAACAGTTTCGTGGACAAGGGACTGATCGAGCGTCTGAACCATGTCGTAAATTCTGAGTTCGGCCGTGTAACCTACACCGAGGCTATCGAGCTTCTGGAGAAAAACAACGACAAATTCGATTACAAAGTATACTGGGGATGCGATCTGCAGACCGAGCATGAGCGTTATCTGACCGAGCAGATCTTCAAGAGACCGGTTTTCGTTACCGATTATCCGAAGGAGATCAAAGCGTTCTACATGAAGCTGAACGATGACAACAAGACCGTTGCCGCTATGGACTGTCTGGTTCCTGGCATCGGAGAGATCATCGGCGGAAGCCAGCGTGAGGACGACTACGAGAAACTGCTTGGCCGTATGAAAGAGCTGGGACTTGCTGAGGAAGATTACGGATTCTATCTGGACCTCAGAAAATATGGTTCCACCCACCATGCAGGATTCGGACTGGGATTTGAAAGATGCGTCATGTATCTGACCGGAATGGGAAATATCCGCGACGTTATCCCGTTCCCGAGAACAGTAAACAACTGCGAGCTGTAATTACGAAAAGTGATATAGAAACTTAAAAAATACGGATGCCGGGTGCAGTGGAATCTAATGTGGATTTGGTGCGCCTGACGTCCGTATTGTAGTAATAGAGAAAATGAATCCAGAAAGGGGTATGCGCCTATGCGGTTTATTCATATTGCGGACGTGCATCTCGGCATGCAGCCGGATGCGGGATTTCCCTGGAGCGAGGAGCGCGGGGAGGCCATCTGGGAGAGCTTCCGGCGGATCATCCGCCTGGCCGGTCGGGAAAAGACGGACTTTCTGCTGATCGCCGGGGATCTGTTTCAGCGTCAGCCGCTTCTGCGGGAACTGAAAGAGGTTAACGATCTTTTTGCGTCCATCCCGGAGACGATCGTCGTGCTGATTGCCGGAAACCACGATTATGTGAAGCGGGAGAGCTTTTACCGCGGTTTCGACTGGGCAGACAACATGGTAATGCTCCTGTCGCCGGAGCCGGAGTGTGTTGAAGTTCCGGAGAAGAAGACGGCGGTGTACGGATGCAGTTACGACAAAAAAGAGATCCTGGAAAACCGGCTGGACGGCGTGCGGCCGGAGGGAAAAATGAAATATCATCTGCTGCTCGCGCACGGCGGCGATGCCCGCCACATGCCGTGGAATCCGGGCCGCATGGCGCAGGCTGGGTTTGATTATATTGCGTGCGGGCACATTCATAAGCCGGGGATTCTTATTCCCGGCAAAATGGCATACGCAGGCGCACTCGAACCGACGGATGAGACGCAGTTGGGGCCGCACGGCTACATCCGCGGAACGGTGGACGAGCACGGCACGCGGATTCAGTTTGTGCCGTTTGCCAGATATGAGTACGAAGATCTGGTGTTGAACGTGACGGAGGATCTGACACAGTATGCGCTGGAGACGAAGCTGAAACAGGAGCTGGCGCTGCGGGAGGATGGGAAGATCCGAAAAATCCTCCGCCTGAAACTTGTGGGACACCGTGCCGCCGAGCTGGAATTTTCTCCGAAACGGCTGCTGGACTGCGGCAGAGTCATCTCCGTGGAGGATGAAACACGTCCGGCGTACGATCTGGAACAGCTGAAGAAAACGTATGGCGCTAGTCTGATCAGCGCCTATATTGAAGCATTTGAAACAAAGACGGATGCGCAGTCACAGAAGGCGCTCGACTATGGTCTCGAGGCGCTGCTGGCGGCACGCAGGAACGGCTGAAAAAAAGATTGCGGGAGGCGTAGAAGATGAAAATAGAAAAACTGGAAATCCGCAATTTTGGAAAAATGCAGAACCGCACACTGGAATTTTCCGATGGGATTCAGCTCATCAGCGGGGAAAATGAGAGCGGAAAATCGACCGTCCATACCTTCATCCGCAGCATGCTGTTCGGCATGACACGCGGCCGGGGGCGGGCGGCAAAAAATGATGTCTACAGTCGTTATGAGCCATGGGAAAATCCGGCATACTATGCGGGAGAGATGGTGCTTGAAAGCGGTGGCAAACGGTTCCGCCTGACACGGAATTTCGGGCGGCAGAACGCCAATGCAAAGCTGGTGTGCCTGACGGACGGCGAGGTGCTCTCCGTGGAGGACGGCGATCTTTCCATGCTGCTCGGCGGTGTCAGTGAGATTGTGTATGATAATACGGCTTCGATCGGGCAGTTAAAAGGCAGAACCGAGGAAGGGCTTGCGGATGAGCTGCGGAACTATATGGCAAATTACCAGGGGAGCAGCGATGGAGAGCTCGATGTGGCGGCGGCGCTGGATCTGCTGAAGCAGAAGAGAAAGCGCCTGGAGCAGGAACAGAAAAAGACGCTGGCGGGACTGGAAAAACGGAAGGAAGAACTTGAGACGAAAATTTCCGTTTTTACGGAGGAGTGCCGTCAGAGCGAGGAGAATCTGCAGCAGGCGAAAGAGCAGATGAAGCGGGATATTTATCAGAAGGATGTGCCAATCGAACGGGTGCGGAAGATGAAAAAAGAATCTCGGAAGAGCCGCAAATGGGGTGCCGCGTGCGTGGCGCTGGCTGGATTTCTCTTGTTCTTATGCATTCTGCAGTTCTTCCATATTGATTCGCTGCTGACGAGAACGGGACTCGGGCTTGCGATTGCGGCGCTCTTGTATCTGGCGTACAGTCTGTTCCGTCACCGGAAAACGGAGGTCGAGCAGGTCGTGACGGAGCCGGAGGAGCAGGCGATCCGCCGCCAGCAGTGGAATGTGGACCGCCTGAAGCAGGAGCTGGGGCAGAAACAGACGGTGCTGTCGAACTTGCAGAGTGAATACGAAGAGCTCTGCATTTCCATGACGGAAAAAGATCATCTGCAGGAAGAACTCGATGCGCTTTCCCTGGCGGGGGAGACGATCCAGAGTCTCTCCGTACAGATGCAGAGCCGGATCGGCGACCGCTTAAAACAGCAGATGTCAAAAACGCTGTCATCGCTGACGAATGGCCGCTATCTGCAGGTGAATATGGATGAGAATCTGCGGATCGGCCTTCACACCGCAGACGAATATGTGCCGCTTGAACAGGTCAGCCGCGGCACGATCGAGCAGGCGTACTTTGCGCTCCGCATGGCGGCGATGGATGTGCTCTGCGGCGAGGAGGAGCTGCCGGTGATTCTCGATGAATCGTTTGCGTTTTACGATGAAAACCGGCTGAAAGAAACTTTGAAATGGCTGGCGGAAAACCGGACGCAGGTGCTGCTCTTTACGTGTCAGAAGCGGGAGGAGGAAGCACTCTCGGAGATGGGAATTCCGTACCGGAAAATTGTGCTTTAAGTAATGCGGCTCGCAGAGAATCGGTGAGTTGTGGTTTGGAAATAAAGGAGAATAGAAGTTATGCTGACAATAGGATGTCATTTATCATCGTCCAAAGGATATCTTGCCATGGGAAAAGAGGCAGTGTCCATCGGGGCGAATACCTTTCAGTTTTTTACAAGAAACCCGAGAGGAAGCAAGGCGAAAGCCATCGACGAGGCGGATGTCGCAGCGTTTCTTTCTTACAGTAAGGAGCATGGAATCGAGCGCATTTTGGCACATGCGCCGTACACGCTGAATCCGTGCTCGAAGGATGCGCACACGAGAGAGTTTGCATGGATGACGATGGCGGATGATCTGAAACGGATGGAGTATACGCCGGGAAACTGCTACAATTTCCACCCGGGCAGCCATACCGGACAGGGGGCGGAAGAGGGAATCCGTCTGATTTCGGAGATGCTGAATGAAATTTTAAAACCGGAGCAGACGACCACGGTGCTGCTCGAGACGATGGCAGGAAAAGGAACCGAAGTCGGCCACTCGTTTGAGGAGCTGGCGGCGATTCTGGAGCGCGTGGAATTAAAAGACCACATGGGTGTCTGCCTGGATACGTGCCATGTGTACGATGCGGGATACGATATTGTGGATCACCTCGATGATGTGCTTGAGGGGTTCGACCGCGTGGTAGGACTTTCGAAGCTGAAAGCGATTCATCTGAACGACAGCAAGAATCCGTTTGAGAGCCATAAGGACCGCCATGAGAAGATCGGCGAGGGATCGCTGGGGCTTGCGGCATTTGAGCGGATCGTGACACATCCGGCGCTGGCGGGACTGCCGTTCTATCTGGAAACACCGAATGAGCTGGACGGATATGCAAAAGAGATCGCGCTGCTGCGCGGGTTTGCGAAATAGAGGAAGAAGGTAAGAGAAAGTGGAAAACACGAGAGAGAAGAATAAAAGAGCTGACGGAAGAAAAAAGACGTATTTCGACAGGGAAAATAAAAAGAAAGCCGTTCGTACAGAGAAAACAAAGAGCGTGGCACCGGAAAAAGGAAAGCAGAAAAAGAGTTCATCATCGTCGAAATGTCCTTATCAGAAAAAATGCGGCGGATGCACATATCTGAACCTCTCCTACGAAGAGCAGCTCGCGAAAAAAGAGCAGTTCCTGAAGAAGACTCTGAATGGCATCGTCCCGGTCAAAGGCATGGTTGGCATGGAAAATCCTTATCATTACCGGAATAAAGTCAATTCCGCCTTTGCACGCAAAAAAGACGGAACGATCATATCCGGCATTTATGAAAAGGGCACACACAAAGTGGTCCCGGTCGATGAGTGCCTGCTCGAGGATCAGCGTGCCGATGCCATCATCCGCGATATCCGCAGTCTGCTGAAGAGCTTCAAAATCATGATCTACAACGAGGACAGCGGCTACGGCCTCCTGCGCCACGTCATGGTGCGCACCGGCTTTGCTTCCGGCGAGATCATGGTCGTCCTCGTCTGCGTATCACCAGTCTTCCCGTCAAAAAACAACTTCGTAAAGGCCCTGCGCAAACTCCACCCGGAGATCACCACGATCGTACTGAACGTCAACGACCGCACCGACAGCATGGTACTCGGAAAACGCGACATTGTCCTCTTCGGACGCGGTTACATCGAGGATGAACTCTGCGGCTGCACCTTCCGCATCTCCCCGCAGTCCTTCTACCAGGTCAACCCGGTTCAGACGAAAAACCTGTACGAAAAAGCCATCTCCCTGGCCGGTCTCACCGGAAACGAACGCGTCATGGACGCCTACTGCGGAATCGGAACCATCGGCCTCATCGCATCCCGCGATGCCAGAGAAGTCATCAGTGTCGAACTGAACCCGGACGCCGTCCGCGATGCCGTAACAAACGCCAAACGAAACCAAATCAAAAACGTCTCCTTCTACCAGAACGACGCCGGCGCCTTCATGGTCTCCATGGCCGAAAAAGGCGAAAAAGCCGACGTCGTCTTCATGGACCCGCCAAGAGGCGGCAGTGATGAAGCCTTTCTGTCCTCTGTCGTAACCCTTTCACCGAAAAAAGTGGTCTACGTCTCCTGCAATCCAGAGACATTGGCGAGAGACCTGCGGTATCTGACGAAACACGGATATAAGGCAGAAGAGGCATGGGGGTATGATATGTTCGCGTGGTCGGAGCATGTGGAGACGGTCTGTTTACTAACGCAAAAGAAGGCTTAATACAACAGAAGAAAATAATTTCGTGAAACAGACGAAGAGGCTTGTCTGAAAAAGAAGGAATGAAAAAACAGGAGAGGAAAAAAGAAACATGGCAGTAAATAAAAATGGAATCGTAGTATTAGGAGCAGTTTTTGTGGATATCAAAGGTTTTCCAGAGGACATCTACGTCCCGGACGGCAGAAACGCCGGCCATGTCGAATACATCCACGGCGGTGTGAGCCGAAACGTGGTGGAGGATATCGCAAACCTGGAACTGCGCCCGACCTTCCTTGGAATCGCGGATAATACCGCACTCGGCGAGGATGTTGTGCGCAAACTGCAGCGCCACAAAGTCAATACCGAATACATGAAAGAAATCCCGAACGGTATGGGAACATGGCTTGCTGTCTTCGATCACAACGGTGACCTGGCGGGCTCTATTTCCCAGCGCCCGAACCTGATGCCGATTCTCGGTATTCTGGAAGAAAACGGAGATGAAATTATCGAAAACTGCGATTCCATTGTGGCAGAGATCGATATGGACAAAGAGATCATCAAAAAGCTGGTACAGCTCTGTGAAAAATACGATAAAAAACTGTACGGCGTTGTCAGCAACATGAACATCGCGGTCAGCAGAAGAGATCTTCTGCAGAAATTTGGCTGCCTGATCTGCAACCAGCTCGAGGCAGGCGTTTTCTTCTCCGATGATTACAGCGAAAAAACACCGGCCGAGATGGAAAAGATTCTCGCCGAGCGTCTGAAAGCGGCAAATGTTCCGGCCATGGTCGTAACAATGGGCGGCGACGGAGCGGTTTATGCGGAAGCAGACGGAGAGAGCGGCTTCTGCCCGGCGCAGAAAGTACAGGTAAAAGATACAACAGGAGCCGGTGATGCGTTCTGTGCAGGTGTTTCCGCCGGTCTGACCTATGGAAAAACGCTTGGCCAGGCAGTTGAAATCGGTACGCGTCTTGCTGCATCCGTCATCACATCATCGGAAAATGTCTGCCCGCGCTTCCGCCCGGAAGAGTTCGGCATCGAGGCATAAAAGGGGGCAGAAATGAAGTTATTGTACGGAACCGGCAACCCGGCAAAACTCGACGCGATGCGTCACCGCCTTGCCGGTCTTGGGATTGAGCTGATCGGGCTGAAAGATCTTGGCGGTGTTAAGCAGCCAGAGATTATCGAGGATGGAAAAACGCCGCTGGAAAATGCCAGGAAAAAGGCGGAGGCGTATTTCAACGCGCTTCATATGCCGGTGTTCTCCTGTGATTCCGGTCTGTATTTTGACAACGTGGCAGAGGACGACCAGCCCGGCGTCCATGTGCGGACCGTGAACGGAAAGTATCTGTCCGATGAAGAAATGACCGCGCATTACGCCGCCCTTGCGGAAAAGTACGGCGGCCTGACGGGACGCTACAAAAACGCAGTTTCGCTGATTCTTGATGCGGACCACCGCTATGACGCGATGGACCCGTTGATGGAGAGCGCTCCTTTCCGCATGGTCAGCACACCCCATCCGATGAGCAAAAAAGGCTTTCCGCTCGACCGTCTGTCGATCGATCTGCGGACCGGAAAATATTATTACGATCTGAATGAGCAAGAAGCCGCGCTCGATCAGCTTGCCGTGGAAGACGGTTTTCTGCAGTTTTTTGAGCGGGCAATGGAGGAATACCATAAAATGGAACGATATGAACTTCGAACCATCCGCCAGGATGAAATGGAACAGGGCGTTGCCATTGAGCTGGCGTGCTTTCCGCCGAATGAGGCGTGCTCCGAAAAGAGCATGCGCGAGCGGGTGCAGTACGCGCCGGAGCTGTTTCTGGCGGCAGTAGACAAAGAAACCGGAAAAATCGCCGGAACGCTGAACGGACTTGCAACAAACGAGACAAAATTCCGTGATGCCTTTTTCGATGAAATCAGTCTGTACGACCCGAAGGGAGAAAACGTCATGCTGCTGGGTCTCAGTGTTCTGCCGGAATACCGCGGCCAGGGAATCGCCCGCGCGCTGATGGAAGAGTACAGCCGCCGGGAACAGAAAAACGGAAGAAAACAGCTCATTCTGACCTGCCTGCAGGATAAGGTGGAGATGTACAAAAAGATGAATTTCCGCGACGAGGGAATCTCCGCATCCACCTGGGGCGGCGAGGAATGGCATGATATGACGAGAAAATTAAACGATTAAGAAAATTTGCAGAGAAAATCTCTTGTGTTAAAGTTTGCTGTAAGCGTTATAATAAAGAAAATCAAGCAAAACAGGAGGAACAACCATGAGCAGAGTAAATTTTGGAGCAAAACCAAACATGTATCCACTTCCGGTTCTGATTATTGCAACATATGACAAAGATGGCAACCCGGATGCCATGAATGCTGCATGGGGCGTAGTCACAGATTTTAATGAGATCTCCATCAGCATGGGCGACCACAAGACAACAGACAACCTTGCCGCAACCGGTGCCTTCACCGTCAGCATGGCAACCGAGGATACTGTTGTTGGCTGCGATTACGTCGGCATCGAGTCCGGCAGAAAAGTTCCGGATAAATTTGCACGCGCCGGTTTCCATGCAACGAAGAGCGAATTCGTCAACGCGCCGCTGATCGACGAGCTTCCGATGGCACTGGAGTGCAAAGTGAAAAGCTTTGACAACGGCATTCTGGTCGGCGAGATCGTGAATGTCTGCGCAGACGAGAGCGTTCTGACCGACGGAAAGATCGATCCGAAAAAACTGAAACCGATCGCCTTCGATCCGGTCAACAACACCTACCTCGCCATGGGCGACAAAGTCGGCGATGCTTTCGGCTCCGGCAAGGCGCTGAAATAAGCGGTAAGAAAAGAAGGACTCTGAATATATAAAAATTTTATATATTCTACTTGACAAACCATCTCCATAGTCTTATGATATGTATAAAATTTATATATATAAATATTTTACATATCAGAAACTAACGGAGGTGGTTTTTTATGTATTTTCCGGTATCAGCACTGCTGATCGAATTTATGATCCTGTCGATCGTGAACCGGGAAGATTCCTATGGATATGAGATCAGCCAGACCATCAAGCTGGTTGCCGACATCAAAGAGTCGACCCTGTACCCGATCCTGAAAAAACTGGAAAAAGCCGGTTATGTAACGACGTATTCCGCAGAGTACCAGGGCAGAAAACGGAAATATTATTCGATTACAGAAGAGGGAAAAACACAGATGGCGTACCTGCAGGGCGAATGGAAGTCCTACCGTGACACCATTGACGACATCATCGAGGGGAGGAAAAAAGAATGACGAGTGGGGAATATCTGAAACAATTGGAAAAGTATCTGAGGAAGCTTCCGCAGAGCGACTATGAAGATGCGATGGAATACTTCACCGAGTATTTTGCAGATGCCGGTCCGGAAAATGAGCAGGCCGTGATCAAAGAACTCGGAACACCGAAACAGGCAGCCGCCGAGCTGATGCGGAATCTTCTGGACAAAAAAGTAGATGAACGCGAGGCAATGGAAAAGGAAGAAAAACAGAAAGAGAAGAAAAAAACGACAGGCGTCAACGTCGTCTGGATCGCGATTCTCGCCCTGTTTGCAGCCCCGATCGGAGCCCCGATTCTGATCAGCATTCTCATCGTTCTGCTCTGCGCGGCCCTCTGTGCGGCACTGCTTGATATGAGCGTCTTTCTGATTGCAGTTGTCGGCGTGGTCGCCGGAATTAAAATGCTGCTGCGCGGCATTCTGGCAGTTACGGTTTCCTTCGGCGGATTCTGCTTTATTACCGGAATGGGCGTTTTCATGCTGGGAATCAGTATTCTGTGCGCGGTGTTCGGCGTATACTTTGCAAAATGGATGGGACGGCTGTTCGTGTGGTGTACACGTAAGGTAACGAAAAAAGGAGGAAGCAGATCATGAAAAAATGGACAAAAACAGCATTACTGACAGGATGTGCCTGCTGTATTGCCGGTGCAGTGCTGATGTTCAGCGGATGGGCAAGCGGCGGAAAAGCATACGCGGAAACGTATGATCTGAATGCGATGAGCGGTTCTGCGAAGAAGGAAGACGGCATTTCCACACAGAAAAAGATAAAACTTGATGATTTTGATGAACTGCAGGCAGACCTTACAATCGGCGACCTGAACATCCTTCCGTCCGGTGACGATTCCTGTTATCTCGCCTGGCGGATTCCGTCGAAAAAAGGAGAGACTGCAGTGGAATATCGCGTGCGGGACGGTGTTCTGAGCATCGAAGAGACAAGCGCAGTGTCCGATACGATTTACATCAATATTGACTTTGCGGAAGAAATCCTAAGCGGCGGTAAAGAGTCGGAAACAGGAGTGATTCTGTATGTACCGGAAAAGAAGGTACTGAAAAAAATAGAGGTAACGATGGGATTCGGTGATGTGCAGATGAATGGCATCCGGGCAGAAAGCGGAAGACTGCAAAATGCGGATGGAGATATCACACTTTTCGGATGTGACATGCAGAATATCAAATGCAAAGCAGATTACGGTGATGTGGAACTGAAGAGCGGAACGTGGGAGAATGGGTCCATCACCCTGGATGACGGTGACGTGAGTATCCAAAATACGAAGCTTTCCGGAGACGTGTCGGTGGAAAACTCCTACGGCGATATTGACCTTGAACTGGGTGAAAAAGATCTGGAACAGCTGGAAATTACGGCAAAGACAGAGTTTGGGGAGATCGATGTACCGGATACCATGGAAAATCTGCTGCGGAAAGAGGAGGACGAGCAGAGCTTTTCTTATGAACCAGATCAGGCTGCGGGCAGAATCAAACTGATGACACAGGATGGTGATATCTCGATGGAAAACGATTAAGCGTTTGTGACGGTTCAGAGCCATATGAAATTCCGGAAAAATCGCGAATCATGCTTGCATGAATGAATGGTTTTTAAAAATAAAACAAAAGTGATAAAAATACAAGAGGCTGTTTGGATGGTTTCACTAAGAAAAAGAGAAACGATCAAAATAGTCGCTTGTTTTTTGTGCTTAAATTCGCAGTTTTTAACTTGATTTGTAGGTTGCGGTGCTTTAAAATAAAAGTAATAAAGCATTGTGGAACGGGCTCCACAGACCGGCAGCGGGGGAAAAGCCGGAACGAATCAGTAGAAAACAGCCCAGTGTCAGAATGGGAGTTAGGAGAAACTATGGCAAGTATTAGAGACGTCGCAATCAAAGCGGGAGTAGGAATCGGAACGGTATCCCGTGCACTCAATGGAAGCGGGTACATTTCCGATGAAACAAAACAGAAGATTATGCAGGCTGTGGAGGAACTGAACTATAAACCAAATGAGCTTGCTCAGAACCTGTTCCACAACAAGTCCGGTTTTGTCGGAATTGTTGTTACGAATCTTTCACACCCATTCATGGCATCTCTGGTCAAGCATGTCGAGAACAATCTGTACACAAATGGCTACAAGTGCATGCTCTGCGAGGTTGGGGACAACCCGAACCGCATCGAGGAATTTGTGGAAATGCTGCAGCGAAATGTCATGGACGGCATTATCTGCTGTGCGGATATTCCGCCTTCTGTCAGTCTGGCGGAAATTCACCGTCCGATTGTCATGGTTGACCGCTACGTCGCCGAGGGGATCCCGTGTGTGCATTCCGACCATAAGCGCGGCGGTGAGCTTGCGGCGCAGGCACTTTTGAGCGCCGGATGTAAGAACGTGATCTATTTTACATCGAGTGCAACAGAGCGTGGTTACTCGATGGATCGTTACCGACGGTTTGCAGAAGTCTGCAAACAGCATAAATGTAAAGTTACAGCGATTGATGCCGGAAGCAAAATTCCAAATTTTCAGACCGGCTCGATGATCTGGAAAAAATATATCAGCCACTTTGATGGAATTGATGGACTTTTTACAGCCGATGTCACAGCGGCTGTGTGCATGAAGATGCTGCAGAAAAAAGGAATCAAGATTCCGAAAAAGCTGAAGGTGGTCGGCTACGACGGATTGGATTTTACCCGCTTTTTGACACCGGAGCTGACAACGGTTCGTCAGAATGTGCCGGAAATTGCCAAGCGGAGCGTAGATACGGTCATCCGCATGATTGACGGAAAGAAGATTGAGGAGATGGAGCAGATTGTGGATGTGACCTTCCGAAAAGGGGAAAGTATCTGAAAATAACGAAACAGGGAAGCACTGAATTTTGGATTATTTTCCGGGAATGCAATAAAACAGAAGAAGAACAGATATCAGAGACACTCGATCTGAAAAGAGAGGGTGTCTCTTTTTCCTGTATAAAATAAAAATGAAATAAAACCAACTTATATGCGGCAAAAGGACAGA